>Ga0070741_10004150_pt1 | contig 34294 bp, 68 predicted proteins | sample Coa_R1_4_FD_66440 | JGI IMG/M metagenome (GOLD analysis project Ga0070741, IMG submission 66440) | Surface soil microbial communities from Centralia Pennsylvania, which are recovering from an underground coalmine fire - Coalmine... | ecosystem: Environmental > Terrestrial > Soil > Unclassified ... | reverse complement strand
TTCGGTGCCGACAAAAAAGGGGGCGATGGTGGGCATCGCTTTCCTTGTTTTGAATTCCGCGTGGTCGGATTGACTGTCCTGTCTCGCTTTCCTCGGTGGCTACGGCGCCTGCTACTCGGCGCCAACCTCGCCGCCGCGCTCGCGATCCTGGTCAACTGGTGGCTCGCGATCTGGCCGAACCTGGCCGCGAGCTGGGAAGTCGCCTCCGCGGGTGTCGCCGTCGCCGTCCCCGTGAGGACCTGGCTGGGCCGCAAGATCCCGCAATGGCAGGAGCACATCGCGAGGCGCGCGGCCGAGCACACCGCGGCGCACATGACTGAGCATCACGAAACCACCCGCGCGCACGTCACCGAGCAACTCGCCGCCCACGCCGCCGCGCAGGGCGAGCGGATGCAGGTCATCTCCGACCAGATCGCCGCCCTCAACCAGCGGCTCGACCAGCAGCAAGGAGGGCAGTCGTGACGCGCTTGATGCTCGACGGGATCGCCGGCGACGCGGCCGCCATGCAACACGAGGTCGCGGCACGCGCCTCCACGCAGAGCCCCGTCAAACTCGTCGCCGGATACGACGACGGCGCGTACGCGTGGAGCCCGGCGCATTGGGCGCTGTTCCCCGGCCTGGTCCACGTGCACATCGCGGTGTTCGCGACCACGAACAGCGGCACCGTCCTGGACTGCGAACCCGGCAACTGCACCCCCGCGCAGTCCGTGGACTGGGTGCTGATGCGCCGCAAGGCCGGCGCGGACCCGACCGTGTACTGCAACCAGCTGGACCCGACGGTCGGCTGGCCCGCAGTGCGCGCAGCCTTCCGCGCCCGCGGCGTCGCGGAGCCGCATTACTGGGTCGCCGACTACGACGGCGTCACCGCGATCCCCGCCGGCGCGGTCGCGAAGCAGTACGAGGACGCCGGGGCGTTCGACCTCTCGTCCGTAGCCGACTACTGGCCCGGAGTGGACCCGCTAGGAGCAGACATGCAGTGGACTGATGTGATCAACGGCCCGAACGGGCGCCCGAACGGCAACAGCGTCGCCGGCATCCTCACCGACCTGGGCCGGCTGCGGGACGCGCTGGTCGGCGATACGACCGCGCTGGCCGCGTACCCGGCGGGCAGCCCGCTGCGGGGCCTGCTCGCGGTCGCCGCTGGCTTCCCGGACCTGCAGGCGAAGGTCGCCGCCCTGTCCGCGCCGGCGCCCGCGCAGGTGGATCTCGCCGCGCTGGAGGCGCTGATCGAGCAGCACCTCGCCGCCGGTTCGGTGCCCGGGGTGATTGCCGCGGCGGTGCTCGAGCACCTGTCGGCGGCGACCGCCAACGCCAAGCCGTAAGCAAACGCGCACCGCGCATCCTCGGCCCGCACGACCACTGAGGGGCCGCCGTGGCCGAAGACCGCACCCTCGGCGAACTCGCCCGCAACCTCGCCGACTTCAAACGAGACATCCGAGAGTCGCTCAAAAACGCCGACGACCGGCACGCCGACCTCGCGGGCAAGATGGTGCCCACCTCGTTGTGGCAGGCCGAACACGAGTCGCTGGAGAGGGACGTCGCGGAGCTGCGCGATGACGTGCGTCAGGCCGTCGAGCGCATCGAGCGCACGTCGCTCGAGCGGATGGGCGTACTCACCGAGAAGATCGACAAGCTGGATCGGCGGATCGGCGCACACGAAAGCGCGCACCGGGACAGCAACGCGTGGTCGCGCAGTAAGACACTGACGGCGATCGGGATCGCGGTGGGTGCGGTGGCGACGGTTGCCGGGGCGTGGATCGCCGCTGTCCTCGCGGCCAAGGGAGTTCACTGACGATGTCGCCGCGTGGGCGTGTGCTGGCCGCGACCGGGACCGCGCTGGCGCTCGCGGTTCTGATGCTGATGCTGTTCCTGATCCTGAAACTCGGCCGGGCGTCCGATCAGATCGGTGCGCTGAACACGGCGGATCAGGCGAGGGATCGCGCGATCGCGGCGCTCGCGACCGGTGACAATCAGTTGCGGTCGCAGGTGTTGAAACTGGGTGGTACGCCGAACGTGCCGCCGCCGCAAGTCATCATCTCCAGCATCCCCGGCGCCACCGGCCAGCAAGGGCCCGGCCCGTCGGATGCCCAGGTTGCTGCCGCGGTCGCCGCGTATCTGGTGGCGCACCCGGTGCCGGGGGTGTCGACGGAGCAGATCACTTCGGCGGTCACGGCCTACCTGATCGCGTCCCCGCCGCCGTCCGGGGCGCCCGGACCGGGGCCGAGTGATCAGCAGGTGGCTTCGGCGGTCGCCGCGTACATGTCCGCGCACCCCGCGCCAGCCGGCCCAGCTGGGCCGGCTGGCAGGGATGGCCAAAACGGCGTCAATGGCTCACCGCCTGCCGGATGGTCGTTCGAGGCCGACGGTGTCACCTACAACTGCGTCCCGGACAATGGGACTCCCGCACCCCACTACACGTGCCCGCCGGAACCTTCCGCGTCGGCGTCGCCCACTCCGCCGCCGACGCCGCCTAACTCCGCCTCACCTACGGCGGGAACGCCCACCCCGACGCCAACCGCATCCAGTGCGACAACACCCGCAGCTGTCGCGTCTACGCCTGCCAGCTTCGCCACCCTGATCGGGGGACCAGTTCACGAAGCTGGCGACGCGGGGCGTAGGGCCTTCGTACTCCTCGGCGTGCCGCTCTATCGGCGCGGGCTGTGAAGACCAGCTACTTCACGTGAGCCCAGCTCTCGCCGAGCAGCGCTGCCTTCATCGTGGTAGGCGAAACGCCGCACGCTCGAGCGAGGCCGGCTGTCGTCATCGACCCGGACTTGTATTGCTGCCGAGCCCACTGGACCTTGTCCGCGGTGAGTTTCGCCGAAGGCGCCTTCTCCCCTCGCAGCGAACTGGCGCGCTGGCGCCGCAGTGCGTCGGCGTTGTTGTCCGAATGCGTGCCAGCGACCAGATGGTCCGGGTTGACGCATCGCCTGTTGTCGCACATGTGCCGGATGAGCTGGCCCTCGGGTATCGGCATCGCGTGATGCCACTCCCAGGCGATCCTGTGGACGCGTACCAGCTGGCCGTTGATCGAGAAGATCCCGTAGCCGTGGCTGTTGACTTTCCCTGCCCAGTTCCAGCAGCCGTTTTCGCCGCTCTTGTCGACCTTGAGGGCAAAGCGCCGTTCGGCGCTTAAGGGCTGGAACTTCCCTGGAATAGTATCCATTCAGATCCCTTCGATCCGTTTGGGACCATTCTACCCCTGAGGTAGCGTCGCTGCGGCTGTTTTCGCTGCTCACGACTGGTCTCGCCCCCGCCCCGAATCCCAGCAGCCCGAGCCTGACACTGCTACCCCTCGAGCTGTTCCCGCCGCCCCGCCGCCACCCCTAGCCGCCGCGTTTCCCCGCCGCGCCGTAGCCCCTCGCACGGGCTCGGCGCGGCGGGGCTTTTTCGCGTTCCCGGGGCCCTACAACTCGCCGACATTCAACCGGCGAGCCTCGGTCAGAGCGCGTCGCGTCGCGCGAGCCTGCGAATACCGCTGCACCATCGCCGGATCAGACCAGCCCGCGATACGCATCAACCCGCCCTCCGTGCCCCCCTTGTCCAACCACCGATCCGCGAACGTATGCCGGTAACGGTGCGGATAGACGTTGGCGACACCCGCCATCTCGCCGCGAGCCTTCAACGACCGGTACATGCCGTGGTAGCCGTACGCCCGCCCCTTCTCCCCGAGCCATAACTGCGCCAGATGTGCCTGCGGATGCCGGCGCCTGACCCGCAAATACTTGTCCAGTGCCTCGCACGTCCGATCGCTCAGCGGGATGTAGCGGTCCTTGGCGCCCTTGCCGCGCACCAAGGCGAGCCCGTCAGCCAGGCGCACGTCCTCCAGCTGCATGCCCACGATCTCCATCGCGCGGCCGCCGCTGTCGAGCAGGATGTGCTGGATCGCGGTGTCGCGCACGTCCATGAAGCGTTTGCCCGCGCACGCCTTCAGCAGCGCCCCGAGCTCGTCAGGGGTGAAGGGTTCGGTGACGTGCTGGTCGACCTTGGGTTGGTCGATCTCTGCGAGGTCGTAGGGGCCGGTCTCGTTCTCTTTGGCGGCCCACCTGGCGAAGGATCGCAGCGCCACGAGGTGGTTGCGTGCGGTCTGCCCGGAGCGGGTGTCGCACACGTCGGCCAGGTACGCGGTGACGGCAAGGTGGCCGAGGTTGGGTGTGGCGTCCGCTTCGCGGCACCAGGCGAGGTAGAGGCGCACGTTCTTGCAGTAGGTGCGGATCGTCGGGGGGGACTTTTTTGCGGCGCGCAGTGAGATCTGCCATGAGATGACGAGATCGTCGGCGGCGGTCAGCGCGTAGGGGTCCGGGGTTTCGTCCGCGTCATAACGCATGGGGCATCGCCTCCTGGAGATGGCGCGCTTCGGCGATCGCCAACGTCGCGCGCTGCGCCTCCGACAGGACGCTAGGCAGCGCGCCCGCTAGCACCTGTTCGACCGATCCCTGATCCCATCCGAGCGAGCGCTCCACGGCTTGCACGACAGTCCGCGGGTAACGCTCCCGCTCGGCCCTTTCGATGGCGCGAACGTCAACCAACGAGACCTTGGCGTCTCGCGCGAGCGATGTCTGGGAGCGTCGCCCGGCAACCCGAGCTTGGCGCACTGCAGCAGCGACCGACTCCCAGGCCGCGCGCTTCGAGCTGGCCACAAATGCGAGCGCGTCAGCTGTACGCGTCTCGGCTTCCCAGCGGCCCGCGTTGCCCGCGATGTTGTAGGCGGGCATCAGGTCGGCGATGTGGCGCTCTTCCACGGCGTCTGCGTCTGCGCGGGTGGCGTACTGCTCCCAGCGGATTCGGTGGGTCTTGGGCAGCCATGCGGCGCGGGTACGACGGTGATCATCGATGCGGCGCGCGAGGTTGCCAGTGGCACCGATGTACAAGAGATCACCGTCGGCGTCGTAGGCGTAGTAGACGAAGCCCAACGCGGCAATGGGTATTTCGCCGTGGGCGATCGGGAGTGGTAGTTGCCTTGTCACGCAGCCAGCATATCCGGTGATCATGAATAATTTTTTGACTCTGTGTGCTGTGGTTGCCCGCCTTCTACACGCCGGCGCGCACGCATGCGCCCTGACCTGCTCACATGCTAACTCGCGGCCCAGCGATCGAGTCAAGGAATTAGCGGAGTCTCAGCGCAGGAGTGCTGTAGTTCTGGTGCCTTATTGCGTGTGGCGACAGAGCCCTGTGGGTCCGAATCTCTTTGACTCTAACCAGCTTCCGCGAAGAACGCGTCAGGAACCGAACATGTCGTCGGGACGGGGCAGCGCGCGCAGGTCGGGGCGTGAACCCGGCCTGCGCGCGTCGCGCCGCGCCGCGTCCACGATCATGCCCAGCGCCTCGTGCTCCCGCTCCAGGTCCTCGAGCGTCGCGTCGTCGAGGCGCCGCAGCACCTCGGCCACCGCGGTGCGCTCCCGCAGCGCGTCCGCGAGCGCGTCGCGCCGCCCGGCCTCGTAGGCGCGCTGCTCCCGGCAGAGCACCTCCGCGGCGTTGAACGCCTGAATGGCGATCGCCATAGGCAGGATCAGGCTGGCGTAGATGATCGTGGTGCGCGGGTGTAGCTGCCCGGTGGCGATCAGCCCGGTGAGGATCACGGCCACGCCGGCGAACAGTATGCCGACGTGGCGTGCGACCGAGGGGCTTAGGCGGTTCCCGAACAGCCGCAGCCCGTAGACGGGGCAGCCCAGGCAGCCGAGCGCGACCAGCCACGTCCAGGCCACGGCGAACGCCCGGGGGCTGGCTATGACGGCGCCCCGGGCGTGCAGCAGGATCAGCAGCGCGGACGCCGGCCAGGTGGCGAGAGAGCCGGCGGAGATGAGGACGGCGCGTGCCCGTGACGGTTCCCGTGCGATCCCGATCGTCAAGGCGTGGCCCTCCGCGCATGCGCGGCAGCCCGAATGCCGCTCCCCAACAGCAACAATGTTCCACGGTACGGGATGGCACGGGGTTGTAAAGTCCTGTCACTCCAACGGGGGATGGCGTGATTTGGTCATAAAGCGTTCTCGTTGCCGGTTTCCCGCTCACCGGGAGCCTCGGTGCGCTCGCGGCGCATCTTCTCGAGCTTGATGGCGATGAGTTCTTCCATGAGCGCGAGCTGGCGTTCGAGGTCGCGCTGGTCGGATTCGGGCAGCCCGCTGGCGCGGATGCTGGCCAGGAGCGGGTCGCCGTCGGGGCGGCGCGCCTCGAGGAAGTCGGCGAAGTCGTCGTATCCGGCTTCGCGTAGGACGGTGTGTGCGGGTAGTCCCCATGCGGCGGCCACGAACATGGCGCCGGCTTCGCTGGGGCGTTTCTTGCCTTGCTTCCACAGCGTGATGTCTGAGGAGTTGTAGCGACCGTGGGCGCCGACACCGTTGAGTAGTTTGAGCATGGCGTTGTTGCGTAGGGCGCGGCGTTCGAGTTCGCCGGCGAACCAGGTGCCCCAGGCGGGGTAAGGAGGTTCGTCGTCGGTTTCCGGCGCTGGTTCGGTGCCCCGGGGTCTGGGGGGCGGTGGGGTCATGGTGGGCGTCCTCGGGTGGATGAACGCGGCGCGCCGTTTGATGGAGCTACTGCGGTTGATTGTTCCACCAAGCATATGGGTGCCTCTCGCGCGGCGCCATCACACGCAGGCCACGAGTGTGACGGCGAAAGCGAAATCGCAGGTGAGCGGGGACAGCTCGCCGTCAGCGTCGCAAGGCTCGTAGAAGTACGCAAGGGCGTGCGCCAGAAGTGACCGGAACACAGCGGCCGAATCGTTACCCCAGATAAGCGATTCCGCTTGCCCAGGCAACCAGACCGGCGTAGGTTGATTACCACAGCAAGTATCTTTGCTTGCTGGAGACATCGATCTACGGAGGATATCCGTGGCCACCAACAGCGAAGCCTTCAAAATCCGACTCCGGCCGGACGCGCTGGCCCGCATGGCCGCCGCGGCAGCCGAAGCCCGCGAAGACCTGCACCCGGGCCACAACGGCCACCCCAACGCATCCGGGCTGCTCGGCGGCCTGCGTAACGGCGTACCCCAGGTGATGTTCTCCCGCGAGGGGTACGCCCCCGAGAACAAGACCCTGGGCCGCATGGCGATCCTGCACGCCAGGCGCCGCGGCATCACCTGGTACGAGGCACTCGGCGAACTGTGCGAGGAGCCCGCCTCCGACGACGCGACACAGCCGGCCGCGGCATGAGCGCGAATCGGATGACCGACGGCGAGCGGCGTCTCGCCGGACGCGCCGGGGCGCACGAGTCGTGGGCGCACACCGAGGACCGTGCGGCCCGTACGGCGGCGGCGAGGGCTGCGGCGGACGCCAGGTTCGAGCAGCAGGTCGACCCGGACGGGGTGCTCCCGCCGCAGGAGCGGGCTAGGCGCGCGGCGGCGGCGAGGGCTGCCTTCTACGCGCGGATCGCACTGAAGTCGGCTGCTTCGCGGCGGCGGCGTTCGTCGCCTCCTGCGGCTGCCTGACAAGCAAAGACCGCCCGCGCCCGGGGGGCATCCGGGCGGAGGCGGCGATCAAAAACCGCCAGCACATCCATTTGGGAAGGAAGGGCAGCTTTGTCCTCCACTGTAACCGACGCCAGGCATCGCGTAAGTGATGCGAAGGTCAAGAACGTCTCAGGGCTCGTTGAACGTCCCCGCCGTTGGTGGCAGCGCAAGGCGGAGCCGCAGTCCCCGGTGGTGGAGCGGTCGCCGTTCCCGGATCCGGGCGGCGACACCCAGATCCTGCCGACCGTCCGCGCCACCGAACCCAAGCCGCTGCCGCCGGTGCTCTACCGCGACCGTCCGCTCGACCTGGACAAGGCCGCCTGCAACATCTCACTGGTAGCGACCAGCGCGACCCTGCACCGCCACTCGGCGATCAAGCTGGAAGAGGACCTGGCGGTCCACCTGCGGGTGGTGCACGCCTTGGCCGAGCGGGAGCGCGCCGAGGGCCGCAAGCTGCTGGCGCGCGACGGCAACGGCGCGCAGGCTGCCGCGCAGATCGCGCAGACCTTGGACGAGATCGTCACGGCGGAGCGGAACGCGAACGAACTGCCGGGCGTGACGGTCAAGGCCGAGGTCGACACGGGTGCGTTCGGTAGCGAGCTGGCGGCGGTGACCGCGAATCAGGGCGCGCTGGGTGATGAGACGACGAGCTTTCAGCGGATCACCCCGGGGATGCCGGATCCGCGGGTGCAGGTGAGTGTCACGACGGTGACGGTGTCGAAGCCTGCGTCTCCGGTGCATGTGCCGGGTGACGGCATGGCGCCGCCGGTCCCGGACGAGGACGAGGTCGCGGACCCGGGCGCGCTCAAGCCGCTACCCAAACGCGTCCCGCAAGCCACCACCCACCACGTGCTGCCCGCCACCGACCTCGACCCGTACGAGGCCGTGGACCCGACCCTCAACGGGCACACCCTCCCGGCAGGCGCGTGGGTGTACGACGAGGGCTCGGGCACGGCCGGCCCGGTGTGGTTCCTGCTCGCCGAGCAGCGCAACGAGTTGCGTGACAGCGGCCGGGTGGCGGTGCTCAGGTTCGCCAACGGCCAGACGCGTGACGTACATGCGGGCGGTCAGGTGCGGGTGCTGGATGTGCGCCGTGCGCAGGTCCTGGTGGCGCAGATCGAGGCGCGGCTGGCTGCGCGCGACGGGGCGGGGGTGTCGTCGTGAGCCCCGAGCTGGTGCGCGCGGTGTTGGAGAAGCTGACGGAGCCGGATCACGCGGGCGAGTTCACGGATCTGCTGATGCTGCGCGCGGTTGCGGCGGACGGGGCTGAGCCGGCGGCGGTGCGCGAGGCGTACGAGGCGAAGGCCGACGCCCTGTTCGCCGAGCTGGTGGAGTCGGTCGCGGCCGAGGTCGCGCGGCGAGAGCAGGTGCTGGCATGACGGCCCTGTTCGATGTTCCCGCCGCGGCGCAACGCAAGACCGGGCCGCGCGTCACCCCCACCGCGCACCTGGTGCTGCCCGCCACGGCGACCCGCGACGAATGGCTCGCCGCCCGACGCGAAGGCATCGGCGCCTCCGACGTGCCCGCGATCCTCGGTGTCTCCGACTACGGCACACCCCGCTCCGTGTACTACGACAAGATCGGCGAGGCGGTCGACGGCGCCGGGGAAGCCGCACACTGGGGAACCGTCCTCGAGGAGCCCGTCGCCCGTGAGTGGGCGCGGCGCAACCGCTCCGTGGTGCGCCGCGTGGGCCTCGTCGCGCGCATCGACGACCCCGTGATGATGTGCACCCTGGACCGGCGGGTGACCGAGTGCCCGCTGCCCGAGACGCGCCGCGAACAGTGCGCGCTCGAGGTCAAGCTCCGCTCGGCGTTCAAAGCCAACCGGTGGCACGCCAACCTGCCCGACGATATCGCCGGGCAGATGCTCTGGCAGATCGCCGTGACCGGCTACGACCACCTGCATTACGCGGTGCTGGTCGGCGGCAACGACTACCGGCAGGGCACGGTGCGGCGCGCGGATCACGAGGCGACGATCCGGCACATTGTGACCGCGTGCAAGCGGTTCTGGGCCGAGTTCGTGCAGGCGCGTGTCGTGCCGGCTGCGGACCCGGAGCACGGTGACCGCGAGCTCGACATGTACAAGCGCATGCACCGCCAGCGCAGCGGACTGGTCGCGGCCGATCCGGTCGAGACGCGCGAGGCCGCGCTCGCCTACGCGCAGCACCAGCGCGCGGAGTCCCGCGAGAAGAAGCAGAAGGCCGCCGCGTATGCCGAACTGCTGCGCCTGATGGGCGGCGGAACGGCGCTGCTCGCAGACGGTCATGTCGCGGCCGAGGTGCGGGAGGTCAACCGGGCACCGCGGGTCGATCTCGAGCGCCTCGCGGAGCGGTACCCGGACGCCTACCGCGACTGCGTGGTGAGCAAGACGGGCCCGCAGCTGTATCTGAACCCTGAGTTTGTGGAGATGGCGGAGGCGTTGTGATGGGGCTGGCAGAGAACGCGGCGGCGCTTGCGGGCGAGCCGCTTGCGGGGACGATGGTCGCGGACGAACCGCAGTTTCGGGCCGCTCCCGACCTGACTGAGCCGGACCTGGGCGACCTGACGGTCGACGGGGAGAAGGTGCCGGTCGTCGTCGCCTGGTCGCGCGTGATGGGCGAGATCCGCGCCATCGGCAAGAACCAGAACTTCGACGGCGGCAAAGCCGGGAAGTTCAAGTTCCGCGGCATCGAGGCGGCGTTGAACGCGTTCGGACCCGCGTGCCGCAAGCACGGCGTGGTGGTCTCTCAGCACCGGGTGGGCGCCGAATACCGGGACATCTCCACGGCGAGCGGCGGCCGGATGCGCGAGTGCACGGCGACGGTCACCTACCGGATCTACGGGCCGTCCGGTGACTTGAGCGAGTTCATCGAGTGCCAGGCGATCGGTGAGGCGTCGGACAGCGGCGGACGGTCGACGCCGAAAGCGCAGTCGATCGCGCTGCGCACCCTGCTGATCAACAACGGCCTGGTGCCGACTGAGGACCGGGACGCGGACGCGGATCACTTCGAGCGTGGCGAGGCCCCGAGGCGTACGGCGGCGAGCTACCTCGAGGAGATTTTCAACGAGCAGACTTCGCCGGGCCGCATGAACCAGATCGTGTTCGAGTTGCGCCAGTTGCGTCAGGAGAAGGCGCTGGTGCGTAACGAGCACGGCGAGGAGGAGCCGATCGGCGCGCTGGTGACCCGGATCGGCAATGAGCGGTTCGGTGCGCCGCAGCGTCCTCGGCCGGCGGGTCCGCGGCATCAGGGTCACGCGGAGGGCGGGTACGACGCGGACTGTGTCGGGTGCAAGGCGGAGCAGGCCGAGGCTGACCGAGCGGCGGCCACGTCATGAGCGGCTGGGCGAAGGGACGCCTGTGTGCGTTCGACACCGAGACGGACTGCGCGGAGCCGGAGGACGCGCGGATCATCACCGCGACCGTGTTGTTCCTCGGCGGTGGCCAGGACCGGGTCGACCGGCAGTGGCTGCTGCGCCCGGAGCGCCCGATCCCGGCCGAGGCGACGGCGGTGCACGGCATCACCACCGAGCACGCGCAGGAGCACGGCATGGACCGCGCCGAGGCGATTACGCAGATCGCTGCTGAGATCGAGGGCGCGTTCGTGCACGGCGTGCCGGTGGTGGTGTTCAACGCGGCGTTCGACTTCACGGTCCTGGACCGCGAATGCCGGCGTGTCGGCGCCACTGTCCCGGACCCGGCTAGCGCCCTGGTGATCGACCCGCATGTGATCGACAAGGCGGTGGACCGGTATCGGCGCGGTAAGCGCACGCTCGGGGCGACGTGTGAGCAGTACGGGATCGACCTGGGTGAGGCGCATGACGCGACGGCGGATGCGCTGGGTGCGGCCCGGTTGGCGTACATGCTCGCGACGCGGTTCCCGGCGGAGGTCGGGGAGCGTTCGCTGGCCGAGTTGCAGGCGTTTCAGGTGGAGTGGCGGGCGCGGCAGTCGGCGTCGCTTCAGGAGTATTTCGCGAAGCAGGGCAAGGACGAGGTCGTGGACGGCTCGTGGCCGCTGCGCGTGTTCTCCGGGGTGGTGGCGTGATGCTCTCGGCGTTTGCTTTGGCGCTGTACGCGACCTTGTTCGGTTGCGGCCTGGTCGTCGTGTGGTTGTTCGCCCCGTGGAAGCGCGGTGAGCGGCCATGACCCTCTCGCGCTTGTTCTCGCTGTTCGCAGCACTGCCTTTCGCGGCGCAGGCCGCGATCGTGCTCGCCCTGGCGCTGCTGGTGCTCGGTGCAGTCACGACGGCGCTGGCGGCCGGCAGGGTGGCGGCCTGGGCGCAGGAGCGGCGCGTCCTGCCCCGCGCCGTGCATCTCGCCCGCAGGCCGGGCCGGTGGCGCGTCGTGGCCGCGCGCAGGGGCCCGCGCTGGTGGATCGACCGGCAGGCGCAGGTGTTGCTGCGGGAGTTCGCGGGCGACGACCTCGAGGAGGCGGACGCGTGAACGCCGCAGACGCGTACCGGGACCTGGTTGTGGGCGCGCTCGTGGTCGTGATGCTGGCGTTGCTGCTGATTGAGCCGTTGGTTGAGCGCCGTAAAGCTCGGCGCAAGGCCGCCCGCGGGCAGCAGAAGCTCGCCGCGCCGGTGTCGCACGCGCAGGCCCGTACCGCCCTGGATGAGGCGTACGCGCAAGCCACCGAGCAGGCGCTCGCGCAGGCCGAGACTGGGCAGGGCTGGGCGATGCCGACCCGCCAGCAGGTCGCCGACGACCTCGCGGCCGTGAGCGTCGAGCACGACCAGGTGGACCTGTCCACGCAGGAGTGCCTGGCGTTCGCGGCGCTCGCCGCGGGGTTCGATCGGGCGTTCCGGCCGCCGATCACGACTGAGCCGACTGATCCGGACGACGCCCACCAGTGGTGATCGTCCGCTAAGTCGCCCGGGTGGGGCTCCCCCCTCCCCCATCCGGGTTCGCCGCCCGTGCGCACGGGCGGCAACCGGCCTCGGTGCCCCGACCCCGGGTACCGAGGCCGGCCAGGGGGCTCCTATCAACCACCGATTCCCCGAGGGGGAAACCGTGCCCGACCAAACCACCAAGGCGCCACCCGTCCCGATCGTGGATGCCACAGCCGCCGGGATCCGCGCGTGGGCGGACCTGATGGGCCGCGCCTCGTTCCGGCTGCGCATGACCGACACCACGCCCCTGGGTACCGCTGTCGCGGACCTGCTCGACGAGGAAACGCAGGGCGACCACGGCGCCGACCACTGCCCCGGCCGCAAATGCCCGCAGTTCACCTGCCCGACCGAACTCGACGAGGGGTTCGTCGACGAGGACCAGCACCACCACTGCCGCTGGTGCACCGCGCTGGCCCTGTCGTGGGAGCACCCGGAACCCGCCGCTGTGCGGCTCGCCCGCACGCTCCTGGAAGGCGGCGTGTGATGCGCGCCAACGACGAACTGCTCGCCAGCGCGCGCCCGGAGCCGCCGTTCTCCAACAGCACCGAGGGCTACGGGTGGATAGACGCTCACTGCCTTACGTGCGTGCACGAGAAGCCTGCCAGGCAGGGCCGTGAGTGGGACGGCTGCCCGCTGGTCGCCTTGTCGATGGGCGGGTTCACGCCCGCGGAGTGGATTCCGGGTGACGCTCGGGTTGATGGTGGGTGGGATGCGGCGCGGCTGTTCATGTGCGTCGAGTACCGGCACGAGGACGACGGGGGCGACCCGGAGCCGAAGCCGATCCCGGACCCGCCAGGCCAGCTGACGCTGTTCCCGCGTGACGGGTTGGAGGGCGTGAGGCTGCTCAAGCCGTACGACACCGAGCGGGCCGCGCAGGATCGGGCGGGGGTGTCGGTGTGAGCGCGTCTCGTTTCGCTGGACTCCCGGACGACGCCCTGATCCGCGAGCTGCACGTGGGGCTCGGGCAGGCGCCCGAGGGTGAACTGCTCGCCGCCGCAGACACCCTCGCGGCGGTGCTCCCGGTGCAGGGTTGCGCGCAGCCCGCACTCGACACACTCCTCCACGGCGCCCGCGCCTCAGCGCTCGCGTTCCCGGACGGCTACACGCCCTCGGCCAAGTACACGCTGTGGCAGTGCGGCGCGAATGCCCGACACAACCGGTGGGTGGAAGCGGCCATCACCAAGCAGATCCGCCTCGACGCCGCACGGCTGGCCCGCTCGCAGAAGCTCCCGCACTACACGGGCCCGGTGACGATCCTCGCGGTGCAGCACCCGGGGAAGGGTAAGCGGGCGCACGACGCGGAGAACATCGCACCGCTGGTCAAGGCGGCAATCGATGGGCTCCGTGATGCCGGTGTGCTGGTCAACGACTCGCCGAAATGGGTCACGAAGGTCTCGCACACGACCGGGCCGCGCACACCGCGCGGACGCCTGGTGCTGCACATCACACCCGTGGACGGTGCGCCGTGAACAGGGGCGGTCAGACCACGGGCCGGATGATCCGCGAGCTGGCCCGGGAACGCCACGAGCGGGTCGTGCACCTAGTGGACGTCGAGGCCGTGCGCCGGGCGCTGCTCGGTTCCCCTACCGCGTTGACGGAGCTGGAGCGCGGCGCGGTGATCGCGCTGTGTGACTTGTACGGGCTGGACGTGACGATCACGGCGGCGGGGCTGGGGGTCGCGCCGAACACGGTGGATTGGACGATCCGCCGTAACCGTAAGCGCCTGCCCGGGTTGACGCGGGATCTCATGGCGGCGGCGATGCTGCGGCCGGCTGGGGAGTTGGTGGAGGCGGTCGCTGCGGGTGACGCGGACGCGGTGGCCGGGCTGCTGACTGATTTGGATCGGCAGCGGTTGGCGGCTCTGGCGGTGGTGCTGGCGTCGATGGTCGCGGACGGCGAGTCGGGTGCCGTTTCGGATGGTCGAGAACGGGTCGCTGCTTGATTAGCAGCCCTTGCCGCTCGCCTCCTGTCTTACCCGTCACCAACCAGAAAGACGCTGATGATTACCGGCGCCATCCACCCGTCTACCAGCCGCGCAGCCCACGCGGGCGCACCGCCGGGGAGTGCGGACGAGCACATCGCGGCGTTGCGTCGGCACGCCGCCGAGGTCGCGGACTGGCAGCGGATCGCGGAGATCGCGCAGGCCGAGGCGATCGAGGCGCGCAACCTGCTGCGTGAGGTCCAGGCCGAACGGGACGCGGCGCTGCGGGAGAACCGCGGCCTGGCCCGGGTGCTCGACGGGATGCAGGCGCATGTCGACGAGACGAACCACGAGAACCGGGTGCTGCGCGGGTTGCGCGAGGACGACCGGACGCTGATCGCCGACCTGCAGGCGCGGCTTGCGGCGGCTGAGTCGGAGCTGGACCGGCGTGGCCGGCACAGGCGGTCCCGTTGACCGTCGTCGTCGAGTGCGTGCGCTGCCACCGGTCGATGCGTCCGTCGCCGGACGGTCTCGGCCCTAAATGCCGCGCGCGCGAACACCCCGAGTCCGCCGCCCCCGAGACGTTCAGGCCGCCTCGCCGTGCGCGGGGCGGCCAGCCCTATCCAGACCAGATCCCTCTCTTCGACAAGGAGCCCTCATGGGCAAGTTCTTCGCAGCGATCACGCACTGGTTCCTCACCGCGTGGCTGGTGATGCTCGTCTTAGGCGCGAACCACCTCGTGACGTGGGGCTTCTGGCGCGTGCTGTTCGCCGAGTGGGCGATCGAGGCCGTCATCGGCGGCGCGGTCGCGTCCGGGCTGATGCTCGCAGCGTCCATGGACAGTGCCTCGTGACCGCCACCAACAAAACGACCGGGCCACTCAGTTCGGACATAGACACCCTAAACCGTGACGCATCGGACGCGCAGCGGTTCCTGCGCCAGCGCTGCGCCCACTGCGGGCGGCGCGTCCCCGCGGGCAACTACTCGACCGTCACCAGTGGCGGCGAGGTGTTCGCGTACCACGACAAGGCGCCGTGTCGGCGTGCCCAGCATGAGCGGCATGGTCGGCCGCTGCGGGTGTCCGGCGCGAGCACGGAGGCGCTGGGTGCGGCTCTGATCGCGGCGGATTACGTGTCGTGGCCGTGGTGGGCGCGGCTGGTTGGTGGCCGGCGGCGGGATGCGTTGCGCTACGAGTTCGCGCGCCGGTTGTCGGCTGCGGTGGAGCAGCGCACCGAGCAGCGCGCGGCCGGGGCGGTGTCTTCCGATGCCTGAGCAACTGTTTCGTAAGCGCCCGGTCGTAGTGGCCGCGCTCCAGTGGACCGGCTCGAACGAGGCCGAGCTGGCCGAGTGGACCGGCCACCGGTTCGAGTCCACCGCGCCCGGCGACTATGCCGACCCCGAGATCACCGCGATCGTCTACGACGAACTGCACAGCACGTGGGTCGGGGTGAAGACCGGCCAGTGGATTGTGCGCGGTGTGAAGGGCGAGTTCTACCCGATAGACGAAGCGGTTCTCGCGGAGACGTACGAGCCGGTCGAGGCTCCAGCACCGCCGCCGGAACCCGAGTACCTGCCCGGCTACCCCGGCAAATCCGCCCAGCGCCCGGCCGGGATGGAATCGCAGCCCAGGAAGTGGACCGCTGAGGACATCGCGACCTACTACCTGGATCACTGCGGGAACTGCCGCGACGCCGAGTTCTACGGGCACGCGTGGGGTCACGGCAACCCGCACGAGCGGCATGTGCCGGTGATCGAGGACGGTCTTGGCCCGCTCGCCGGCCAGCCGTGCGCGTGCAAGACGTGCGTGCCGGCCAGGGCGGTGACCGATGCCTGAGGCGACGCTCACCATCCCGCCACGCATGACCGCGCTGCCCCGGGACAAGCACGGTCGGCCGGTCCCTTGGTTCGTCGCCTGGATCGACGGCCAGCCCGACTTCCGCGTCATCCGCCCCGGCGGCATCCAGCAGGCACTCAAGCAGCGCAAATGCTGGCTGTGCGGCAGCAGACTCGGCGTGAACACAGCGTTCGTGATCGGCCCGATGTGCGTGGTCAACCGCAACACCGCCGAACCCGGCTCGCACCTGTCGTGCGCGAAGTACGCGGCGGTCGCGTGCCCGTTCCTGTCGAACCCGTCGATGCGCCGCCGTGAGACCGGCAAGCCGTCAGACGCGCACAACCCCGCCGGGATCATGATCGAGCGCAACCCGGGGGCGTGTGCGGTGTGGGTGTCGCGGCGCTGGTCGACGTGGAGTCCTGCGCGCGGGCAGATCCTGATCGATATCGGTGACCCGGTGGCGGTGCACTGGTTCGCGCACGGGCGTGAGGCGACCCGTGGCGAGGTGCTGGAGTCGATCGGCTCGGGGTTGCCGTTGCTGCGCGCCGAGGCGGAGCGGTCCTGTGACCGCGCGGGCGCTTTGGCGGCGCTGGAGGGGATGCACGCTGCGGCGCTGCGTTATGTTCCCGCGCAGCCGGGCGGTGCGCCGTGACCGCTTCGGAGTATCTGCTGCGTGGCGAGCTGGTGACTGTGCTGGCGCGCTGGAACGGCAAGGCGAACCCGGACCTGCCGAGGTTGCAGGCGGTGTTGCCGCTGGTGCGGTTGAAGCCGCACGGGCCGCGTAACGCGCTGGTCGCGTGGCCGGACGGGTCGGTGGCGGTGCGACCGTTCCGGGGCCTGCGACGCCCGCCGGAGCCCGAGCCAGCTGAGATCGCGGACGGGGGCCGGCCGTGAAGCACAAGCCGTACTCCGCCGCGCAGGTGCGCTGCTGGACCATCACGCCGCCGCAGCACGAACCCGAAACGCCGACGCCCGAGCCGGAAGCCGACCGTGCCCTCGTGGCCGGGGCCGTGCGCCACGGCTACACGATGGCCGACCTGGACCGGCTTGCGCGCCTGACCGTCACCTTCCACCTCGGATGGTTCGCCGGCGGTGACCGAAACGACCAATATGAGGCCGCGTGGCACGGGATCGTCGAGCACCTGTGCTCCGTCGAGCAGCAGCCGAGCGAACGCGACCTGCTCGACGCCGGGCGCCGCGTGCTGCAGGACGACCAGCAGCGCCATCAGCAGATGCTCGGCACGCGGCGCAGCGGCACCTACACCGGGGCAAACTTCGCCCGCTACTGGGACTGGCACGCGCGCACGGTGCCGTCGCCCGAGGACGCGGTCGTCGAGCGGATCGCGTTGGTGCAGATCACCGCGACGCTCTGCGCGAGCCACATCGAGGCGTTGACCATGCTCGCCGTCCTGGGCAACGACGTGCAGGCGACGGCCGAGGCTTTGGGCATCACCTACCAGGCTGCGAAAGACCGGCTGAACAAAGCGCGGCGCAACTTCCGCGGCCACTGGTACGCGCCCGACCCGCCGCCACCCATGCACCGCCCTATGGCCGCCGTGGCGCCGCAGGCCGAGGAGCGGCTACGCGCCGAGTGCGGCGTCTGCGGTACGCCAATGACGCCGGAGAACACCCGGTGGGAGAAGCCCCGCAAGCCGGGCCGCGCCCCGGTCGGGCATTGCCGGGCGTGCGAGAGCGACCGGGGCAGGCGCCGCGCTGAGGCGGCGCGTGCACTGTTACCTGCGCCCATGGCCGTATCGGAGGCGAGTGCGGCGTGAGCGACTGGTACGACTTCCTCGGCTCGCAGGTGCGCGACCGCAAGCGCACGGATCTGCTGATCGCGGACGACCGGCGCTGTGACGTGCTGGTGGAGACGCTGATGCTCGCGGTGCCGTTGCGGATCTGGGAGATGCGCGGGTGGGCTCCGGCCGCTCGGCAGCGCGCGGCACAGCGCAGCGCGCAGGTGGTGGCGGAGCGCGGTGATGACCTGATGTTCGGCAGCAGGAAGACCGGGCGGGTCGCGCAGGTGTTCAATGCTCTGGCGGAGGGCCTGGCGGCGGCGGCCTTTCAGCCGGGCGGCGTGAGGTTCGCGGGCCGGCATTGGTGCACGGATCACGCTCGGTGTGAGCGTGCCGCGGCGGGGCTGCCGGACGCACCAGTGCCCGGCGAGTGCGGTGACGGGTACGGTTCCCGGCCTCCCGCGCGGCCCGTGGACACCGTCCAGCCGATCGGGGGTGTCCTGTGACCGAAGACCTGGCCAAAGTAATCGGCCGCAACATCCGTGCCGCTCGCGAAAAGCTCGGCGTCCCGCAACGCGAACTCGCCCGGCGCGTCGGCGTGTCCAGTGCGTGCGTGTCGAACTGGGAGCGTGGCGACGGAGAGATCGGTGCTGGCAACGCTCTCGCGGCCTCGCGGGTGCTCGGGGTGTCGTTGCTGTGGCTGCTCGGTGTCGCCGACGACTCGGACGAGCGGTATCGGGCCGGTTGGGACGACTGCGCGTCCGCGGTGACGGCGGTGCTCAAGCAGGGCGGTGCGGCGCCTGCCCCGCCGCCGTCGCTACCGGCGTTCGGCCTGCGGGATCACCGTGCGACCGGGCTGGGTGTGGGTGAGCCGTGGGTGACGGCGCGGGGCAGGGATCTCACGGAGGCGTGGCCCGAGCTGATCGAGTCGCGCGCCGGGATCGCGGCGGGTGACGAGGTGGTGCGTCGGGATCGGCCTGGGGACGTGTGGCGGGTTGTCGGGTTGGTCGGCGAGCATGGGTCGCTGGTCGTGCCGCAGCCGGAAGCAGGTGCCGGGTCGTGATCCCGGTGCGGCGTTGGCCGCTGTTCGCTGTGCTGGTGTTGTGCGTCGGTTCGGCCCGCTGGTTGCCGTGGGCGCGCTGGTTCATCGCGTGCGCGGGCGGCGTGGAACTGGTCGCGTGCCTGCTGCTGGGCGAGTGGTGGTGGGCGCTGCTTATGGGTGTCGTGCTGCCGGTGGGTGTCGTGTCGGCGTGGGCGGCTGAGCGTGCGGCGCTGGAGATCCGGCAGCTGCTGCTGGAGATGCGCCGCGAAGGCGGTGAGACGTCGTGACGGCGCGTTGTGATCTGACCGACCTGCCCGAGTCGCAGTGCGCGTGTCGCATCCACGGCAAACCCGAGGATCAGGCCACCGCCGGTGTGGTGCGGGAACTGCCGCGGCCGGGCTGGCTGGAGGCCCGGTATCGGGGCCAGTGCGCGGGGTGCGGGGAGCCGTTCGCGGTCGGGGCGTTGATCACGCGGGATGAGGGGACCGGCGGTTGGGCCGCGGAGTGCTGCGCGGAGGTCGAACCGTGACCGAGTTCCTGCCGCCTGGCCGTTCGATCGAGCGGGTCACCGTGACGCCGGAGGGTGTCGAGGTGTGGTGCGACTGCGCCGCGATCACCGTGCTCGACTTCCGGGACGTGCCCGCTGCGGCGCTGCCGCTTGAGCAGGCGTTCACCTGCGACGGGTGCCACAGCGTGCACTGGTTCACGCTCGGCGCCACCCGCGAGGACGGTGCCGTATGAGCGCGCGTTCGCGGTTCGACCACTGGTTCACGGCGAAGATCGAGGGCCACGGGCTCGTCAAGCTCGCCTGGTGGGCCTGCGGCGACCGGGGCGCCCTGTGGCTGTGGCGCCCCGCGTGCTGGGCGCGCGGCTACCACGTGCCGCATCACTGCGACGTGCGGTTCGAGAACTGTGTGTGGTGCTGGAAGCCGTTGTGGTCGCGGCGGTATGGCCCGAATCCGTTTGCGGATCCGTGGGTTGATCGTGCTCCGCTGCGTCGCCAGCGTGCGGCCAGGTCGGGGGCAGCCCGGTGACCGCCCGTGTGTCGGCCGCCGCGACACACCCGGCGTCAGGACGCGGCGTCCTCGGCCTGGATCGACGCCAGCATCTCGGCGGCGTGGCGCTCCATCCACTGCGCAGCCCACGGCGGCACGAGCGCGAGCGTCTTCTCGCCGCGGCTCTCTACGTAGGTGATGGGCAGCTCGCCCAACTCGTGGCGGGCAGCGGAAGCGGCGCGGCTGATGGGGCCAAGGCGCTTGTACACCTCGGCCGGGGCGATGGTCTCGGTAGTCACCTTGGGGTCCTTGCTCACGGCGGGATTCTACGCAGCTTTCCCTTCCATGCTAACTTGCCAAGCTTTCCTCATCAAGCTTGTCAAGGTTATCAAGGTTGGCGTTATACTGGGACGAGAACGAAGCGGCCCCGAACCGGTGATCGCAACACCGGACGGGGCCTGAATCCACACCCTGCTGTAACAGGAGATGGACCTGATGTCGGAGCTTACAGACCTGCTCGACCAGACGCTGCTCGGCGCGCACCAAGGCTTCGAGCGCTACGACACCTGCTTCCCGGCCTGCGAGGGCCACGCCGACCCCTCCACCGTGCACTTCCACTCCACGCCCTGGGACTTCTTCGGCGAACTCGGCGTGACCGTCAGCCAGACCGACGGCGAAGCGCCGCAGGTCTCCCTGGTCGACATGCCGCACCCCGTGGCCAGCTACAGCCCCGCGTACGCCCGCGTGCTCGCGTACCAGATCTTGCTGGCTGCCGACATGGCCGAACGCCTCGCGCAGCCCTCCCCCACGGCCGAGGTCACGCGGCTGCTCGCCGAGGCCCTGCGCTCCATCTCCGGCTGACCGGCCGCGATCCCGGCACCGGCCCCCGACATCCCCGGCCGGCGTCAGCGCCGGAACGCAGCCCACCAATCGGTCCAATCCTCGGGAGAGCAGCAAGCACATGGCACGCAAGTCCGAAAGCGGCACGGCGACGCGGCGCGAGCCCGTACGGCACAGCTTCGAAATCCACTCAAGCGCCCACTCGGCGCTACCGGTTTGCAAGGCGGGGAGCGAGGCTTTCGGGCTCTTCGTCGTGTGCGCACTCACGCGCGACCGTGTGGGCGACGACCCCACCTATGTCAGTCGACGGCACGCCGCCAGCCTGCGGGACGAGCCCGCTTTATCCCGGGTTGCCGCGCAACTCGTCAACGCCGACCTGTGGCGGCCCGAGCGTGGCGGATGGCGCATGGTGCCCAGGCCGCGAGGTTTCTATCTGCCCGAGCCTCTGTGGCGGATGCGTCCGGTGTACGAGCGCGATCCGATCTCGGACGCGTTGCGCGCCGCAGTGTATGACCGCGATGGGAACGCCTGCCTTCGCTGTGGCGCTACTGACGACCTGACGCTTGACCACATCTACCCGTGGTCAAAGGGCGGCCCGGACTCGTACGCCAACCTCCAGACACTTTGCCGGCCCTGCAACAGCAGCAAGGGGGCGAAGGTCTGATGGCTCGCACCTTCGGCAAGATCTTCGCCAGTCAGTGGGACGACGAAGACTTCACCAGCCTCGGCGCCGATGCGAAGTACGTATACAACTTCCTGATCCCGCAGCATGACCTCGGGCACTCCGGGATCATCGCGTTGCGTATCGCCCCATGGGCTCGGCGACTTAGCAAGACGGTCGCTGAGGTCAACGCCGCGCTGCGCGAACTGCACGCCCGTAAGTACGTCGTCATCGACGACGAAGAGATGCTGCTGCTCGTCCGCTCGCTCATTCGCAACGACGACGTGTACAAGCAGCCGAACGTCTTCAAGGCTGCCGCTGCCCAGATCTACGCGTGCCCTTCCAAGCCGATCCGCCGCGCGCTACTGGCCGAACTCGAACGACTCGACGAGGCAGGCATGAGGGGCGACACACGGGAGGTTTGCAGCGAGCTGATCGCGTGGCTCAGGAAGGGTTCCGGTAACCCTTCCCCGGACCCTTCCGGCAAGGGTTCAGGCGATGAAATCCGACAGAGCGGTCAAAGCGGTCAGCTTGCCCATGAAAGCGCAGGCGAAGAGGGTTCCAGTAACCCTTCCGGAAACCCTCTCCCGCGTGCGCACGCGTGCGCGGGCGTTCCCCTGCCCCTTCCCCTGCCCGTGGCCCCTTCCGTGAACCCCTCCGCGGCTGACGCCGCGGGTGCCGAACCGGCCGCACTGTTCGACTCACCCGCCGCCGTGGACTCCGCGCCTACGGCGCCCGCCAACGGCAATCCTGACGCTGGATCGCAGCAGAACGCCGCCGCACTCGTCGCCGAGTGGATCGAGTCTCGCCCCAACAACCGGCCGCCTGGCCGGACCATCGGCCACGCCGGCAAAGAGTTGCGGATCCTCCTCGAAGAGGACCGCATCCCCTACGAGGTCGTTCGCACCGGATTCATGGCCTGGAGCCGTAAGGGCTCTGCGCCCTCCGCAATCGCCTCCTTCGTCAACGAAGCCCAGGCCCGCGCCGCGAACGTCGTCGTCCCCTTCCAGCGCTCCGTCCCCAACGACCTGGGCGGCGATGAGCACATGGCCCGGTTCCTCGCCCGCCAGGGCCTCGACCCCACTCGGAGGACGTCATGACCCCGCAGGAGATCGCCGTCCTCGGCCGGTACGTCAAGGCCTTGTGCCCGGCGCAGAAGTTCGACGAGTACACCCCGGACGCCTGGCTGATGGTGCTCGGCGGCCTGGAGTTCGCGGACTGCCAGGAGGTGCTGCCGCGGATCGCCCAGGGGCGGCCGTTCATCGCGCCGTCGGACATCGCTACGGCGGTGAAGGAGTTGCGGGCGTCGCGTCTGTCTGCGGCGAACGTGATCTACGAGCCGCACCCGGAGGAGAGCGTCACGGACTTCCTCGCCCGCGCCCGCGGCATCACGCGGGCTGCCGCTGGTGGGCAGATCGCGCCGTCTCGGCCGACTCTGGCGCTGCCTGCGGGTGGTGCGGCGTTCGCGCCGCCGGAGATCGGCCGGATTGTCTCGGAGGTGCGTGCGACGCGCGGTCACCCGGCGTTGAAGGTGGCGTGCCCGTGGGAGGCGTGTCTGGCGCAGGCCGGGGCGTGGTGTGAGAAGCCGGTCGGGAAGTCGTCGCGGCGGCCACTGGCGGGGTTTCTGCATCCGGCGCGGTGTACGGCTGCGGGTGTGGCGTATGAGCCGATTCGGCCGAGCGTCGAGGACGGTGCGCCGTGACCGGCGGGCCGGTTGTTCTGCCGCGTCCGGGTTCGTCGTTGCTGAACGACCGTGACCGGTACCTGCTGTGGCTGCTCGCGGAGGATTACACGACCGCGGAGCTCGCCCGCGTGTACCGGATCAGCCGCCCGGACGCCGAGCGGCGGGTGCGGGTCCTGCTGGCGAAGACCGGGGCGGGCAGCCGCGAGGAGCTGGTTGCGACGGCGCTGCGCTGCGGGTGGATCAGCCTCGACCGGTACGGGGTGGCGGCATGAACGGCCCCATCGCCGACAGCCGGGCCGCGAGCCGCTGGACGTACGTCATCGGCAGCAGCGGAAACCGGCTCGTCAAGATCGGCACCACGACCGGCAGCGTCGAGCAGCGGCTCGCCAACCTCCAAGTCGGCTCACCCCACCGCCTGCACCTGATCCTCGCCGTCCGCACCAACGCTCGCGCGGAGCGGGCGCTGCACGAGTACTTCGCGCCGCGCCGCTGCCATGGCGAGTGGTTCGACTTCGGGGATTTGGACCCGGCGACCGAGGTGTGTGCCGCGATCGGCGTGATCGGGACGACACCGGAGGTCGCGAAGAGGCGCGCGGTGGCTCGGCCCGAGCGCACTCCTGCGGCCCGGTACGTGACCGCGCTGCTGGCTGCGGGCGCGCCGGCCGGTGTCGGGCGTGACCGGCTCAAGGACTGGGCGAAGGCGCACGGGGTTGCGCTGCCTGGGAAGACCGAAACCCTCGCCGAGATCACGGCGCAGCTCAAGGCGGCGAGTGCCCGATGACCGCCGCCCGGATCGTGCGCCCGTCCACGTCGGCCGGCTGGGCGCCCCCCTGGACCGACACCCCCGACGAGATCGAGCAACGCCGCCGGGAAGCCGCCGACACCGCCCAGGACCGGCGCGACCAAGCCACCCGGCAACGACGCGCCGACGAACAGGCCGCCGAGCAGTGGCGGCAGGCCGTACGCGACGCACTCCAGCAACTCGAACACGACACGACCAGCGAGACAGGAGCAGCACGGTGACCAGCCCCTACTACCGCGACGAGCAGGTCACGCTCTGGCTTGGCGACGCCCTCGACGTACTGCGCGGCATGCCGGACGAGTCCGTGGACTGCATCGTCACCTCCCCGCCGTACTACGGGCTACGCGACTACGGCGTGCCCGGCCAATACGGGCTGGAGTCCTCGCCCGCCGAGTACGTAGAGATCATGCGCCAGGTATTCGTCGAAGCCCGGCGCGTCCTCGCCAAGGACGGCACCTGCTGGATCAACCTGGACGACTCCTACGCCTACCCGCCCGGTTCGGCCGGACGCCAGGGCAACGGGCAGCGCCAGGGCCGCACCTTCACCGCCGAAGGCCTCCGCGGAACGCGCGCCATCCCGCCGAAGAACCTCATGCTCATCCCCGAGCGGCTGGCCATCGCCTTCCAGGACGACGGCTGGATCGTGCGCAACCGAATCGTGTGGCACGCCCCGAACTCCATGCCCGAGTCCGTCACCGACCGTCTCGCGCACCGTTACGAGACGGTCCTGCTGCTGGTGCGCGACGCTCGGTACGCGTTCGACCTCGACGCGATCCGCGAGCCGCAGAAGACCGCAGGGCAGCGGCACGAGGGGCGTTCGTGTGGCAGCGGCGAGGGCTGGCCGTCGGAGTGGTCGGCGAAGACGCGGGCGCTGAACCCGAAGGGCGGCAATCCCGGCGACGTGTGGTCGATCCCCACGCGGCCGTATCCCGAGGCGCACTTCGCGACGTTTCCGCTGGAGCTGCCGGTCCGCTGCATCAAGGCCGGCTGCAAGCCCGGCGGCACCGTGCTCGACCCGTTTTCCGGGTCCGGCACGACCGGTGAGGCCTCGCGCAAGCTCGGCCGCCGGTACATCGGCATCGACCTGAACCCCGCCTACCACGACCTCGCGATCAAGCGGTTCGCGCAGGGCGTGCTCGATCTTGACCCTGCCGCGTGACCTTTCCCTGTGTTGACCTGCACGAACACCACACCCCCGGAAACGAGTTGACATGAACGACACCGACACCAGCCCCACCACCGAACCCGAATGGGCCGACGACGGACACCGCATCCGCGTCACCCTCGACCAGGGCCAGTTCGAGTTCACCGTCATCTGCCCCTTCGACGCCACCGACCTGACCGGCCGCGACTGGGCCGACCTGCCCGTGTGCCGCCGCGCCGGAGACGAGGGCGGCAACCCGCGCCCCGACAAGTCCCCCACCGCGAACTGCGGCCTGGCGATCTTCGGCGAGGAGTTCACCTCCGATGAGTTCTTCGACAGTGGTCCCGACGTGCCCGTGTTCGAGGTGGTCTCGCCGTTCCCGGTCGTCTACCGGTTCGCGGGCTGGGACGGCGACGAGGTGTACGTCCGGCCGAAGCCGGCCGTGCAGTCCCCGGGCCAGGGCGTGCTGCCGGTCGAGACCGAGCCCGAGACGTCCGCGTGCCCGTCGTGCGACGGCACCGGCCAGGAGACGGACGCCGAAGGCGCCAGTCAGGGCGAGTGCCTGCGCTGCCACGGCAGCGGCACGGTCGAAGCCCCGTCGATCTGGGTCACGCACGGCGGCGCGGATCGCCCAGTGCCCTATCAGCAAGTCACTTCCCTGGCCGACCTGTTCGCCTCGGCCTGCGACGTCCACGGCGTCGGCGAGAGCGAGCGGCAGCGCCTCGGCCTGTTCAACGGCGGCGGCGTGCAGCTCGACACGGACAGGGTGCTGCGGCACGTCGCACCGGGCGACCTGCTGGTGCTGCGGCCTCGGATCGTGAGGGCCTGATGACCGCGCGTCGTCCGCCTGCGCGCCCGCTGGTGTGCGCCCTGGTGGCCTGCGGGTCGACCGACCGGGTCCGCCTGTACGTGATCGGCGCCCGCTGTGCCGCACACACCCCGTCCGCCCAAGCGGGCCTGCCCGAACCCGACGAACTGCTCACCCGCCACCGCCAGACACTCGCCCGACTCACGAGCACCGACACCGACACCGACACCGAGAGGACCGCAGCATGACCAGTACCGAACCGCTCACCGACGAGCGGCTCAGCGAGATCGAAGACGACACGCATCGGGCCTGCCTGTGCGACAAGCTCCAGCGCGAGGACATCCCGCAACTGCTCGCCGAGGTCCACCGTCTGCGCATCCAGGCAGCCAAGAGCGACGAACTGGCCCGCGACCACTGGCGCGAGTCCGAGGCAGAGTTCGACCGCGCAGCCGAAGCCCAGAACCGCGCATCCGAGGTCGAGGCGGAGCGCGACGAACTGCGTCAGCGGATCAGCAACGCCCGCGCGGAGATCCGCAAGCAGGACACGGCCGCGGCCGCGGGGATGCGGCCCGGCTACTGCGACGTGTCCGACGCCCTGGCCGCGGTCGAGACGCACCTGGTGGACCCCGAGCATCGGCCCGCCCGGCACCGCGGCCCCGGCTACCCGCACGAGCTCCCCGACCACGCCGGACCCGCCGACACGTGCGCGATGCCCGCGTGCGTCACCGCCCGCGCCCAGCGCGAGGCCGTCGCCGACATCCAGGACCTCACGCACGAGCTGTTCGCCGACGACGAGCCGAAAGCGGGTGCGTGATGGCGGCGCACACCCCCACCGCGGTCGGCATCCCCGCCATGCAGCCCTTCACGGTCCTCTCCCGCCATCAGCGCGAAGCGCGCGCCCGCACGGCCACCGAACCCCGCGACCGGCACGCCGGCACGTCGTGGATGCTCGACGGCGCGTGCAACGACGAGAACCCGGCCCTGTTCCAGCCGATCGGCGAGTCGGCGCTCTACAGCGACCAGATCGAAGAGGCCCGCACGGTCTGCTCCGAGTGCTGCGTGATGCCGCTGTGCCGGGAGTACGCGTTGGAGACCCGGCAGCCGAGCGGCATCTGGGGCGGGCTGACCGAGCGGGACCGCGAGCAGGAGTTGCGGCGCCGCTCCCGCCAGCGTCAGCAGCAGGCATCGAAGCGGGCCGCCGCATGAGCGCCGCCGTCCTGTTCTCCGACGCGCCACCCGCCGCCACCCTCATGAGCCCGCTCGAACGGCAGGTCCTCGACCTGCTCGCCGACGGCCTGTCCGATCCCGCGATCGCGGTCCGCCTCGAGGTGGCCACCAGCAGCGTCAAGGACGCGCTCGGGCGCCTGTCCGGGCGGCTGAACACCCGGGAACGCGCCGCGATGGTCGCGGCCGGCTACAAGCAGGGCGTCCTCGCCCCGCCGGCCTCGGTGCCGGACGGGGCGGGGAAGGTCACGCGCCGCGAATTCGAGTGCCTGCTGCTGATCGCGCAGGGCTTGAACGCGGTGGGCATCGCGGACCGGTGGGGCCTGCCGGTCGGTGATGTGCGGCGCATGACCGCGGAGTTGCGGCAGCGGCTGGGTGCGTGTTCCCGGACGCATCTGGTGCGCCGGGCGGTGGAGCTGGGCGTGCTGACGCTGGTGCGCCGGGAGCGTGCCGCGTGACCGGGCCGGCCGCGTGGTTGGGCGCGTACCCGAAACGCCCCGGCGCCCCGCTGATCCTGCCGGGGGCGACGCTCGCCGAAGCCCTCGGCGGCCAGCCCCACCGCCGCCCGCCGGTGCTGGACCCGCTGCTGGCCGCGCTCCTGCCGCTGCTCGCGGCGAACCTGACGCAGGCGCAGATCGGGGCGCGCCTCGCCCTGAGCCCGTCGGCGGTCAAGCACCGGGCGCGGCGCCTGTACGCGGCGCTGGGCGTCACCAACCGGGTGGGTGCGGTCACGACGGCGCTGGCGTGCGGCCTGCTCGAGGAACCCGGGAGCGAGCCGTGAACAAGTCCAAGGCGCGGGCCTGCGACGGCAAACAGGCCCACCCGAACCGGAAAACCGCACTGGAGCACCTGTGGCGGCTCGTGCGCGAGGGCGCGTCACCGGCGGTCCTGAACGTGTACGCGTGTCCGACGGTGAAGCCGGGGCAGGTGCGCCACTTCCACGTCGGGCACCGCATGCCGGGCAGGCGCAAGTGAGCGCGGGTGTGGGCGTGCCGGGCCGCGATCCGGCGGTGGAGACGTGGCGGGAGGTGTGCACCGCCGCCAACCCCGCCGTGCTCGCGGTGGCCGCCGACGCCAGGTGCCTGCTGCTCGCCCTACCCGGGATGCCGCGCTCCGAGCAGGCCGCGATGGCGGAGGAGTTCCGGGCGGCCGAGTCCTGGCAGGCGATCGCGGAACTGCTGCGGTCCTGGCGGATCACCGCGGGATTACACGCGGCGGCGGCAACAAACGGCACACAACAGGACAGAAACTACGAAACGAAGGACGGATCATGACCGAGACCGAGACTCACGCCGAAGCAGGCCACACCCACCGCCAGCCGGACGCACTCAGCGAGGGACGCTCGACCGCCACCGATCGGCCTGAGGGTGACCTGCTTCAGGGAAACGGGCCGATTCCGGGCCGCCCCCAGAGCCCGGGAATCCCTGCCGAGGCGATCCGGCACTCCTGCGGGCAGTGGTGGACCGGCACCCGGGTAGCGCACTGCGGGTCCGTCAACTGCCATCGCACGTTCTCCAGCACCACCGCGTTCGACCGGCACCAGCGCAACAAGCCGGACGGCGGCGTGGAATGCCTGAACCCGGCGACCGTCGGCCTGGTGCCGGTCGAGAAGCCCTACGGGGTGCTGTGGTCGTGGCCCGCGAGCGACCGGAACCCGCACGCGGCGAAGGGCGACGACGATGCCTGAGCCGACCGACGACCTTCGTCGGGCCATCCGTGACGCCGCACGCAGCGTCCCGATCCGGCTCGGCCCCAACGCCCTCGACATCGCCCAACGCGGCGGGCCCATCCACCTCAACGGGGGTGAAACCGATCAGCTGGTCGACGCCGTCATGGCCGTGCTCGACGCGGAGTTCGCCCGGCCGCTGCTCGCGCTCGACCCGCCGCCGGAGATGAGCCCCGAGGACGTGGCCGCGTGGCACGCCGCATGGGCCGAGACGTTCACCGGCGACACGCAGACCCACGTGCGAATCCTGCCGCCCAACGGGGACGCCGCGGCACTGCGGCGCGTCCGGGACGCCGTCACCGCGCTCGACGGGCAGCTCGCCCACGAAGACACCGGCGAACGCCACGTCCTGCAACAGATCCAGTCCGCACTCACCGAGGAGTCCTGATGCACGCCGACGAACGCACCCGCGTGGTCATCCACCGCGAATGGGTCCTGGATACCCCCGCGCACCACACCGAGGTCGCTAAAGCCCTCATGGTCGCGGGGCAGAAACACGACGCCGAACCGGGCCGCGCCTCGGACATCGTGTTCGATCACGGCGACGACTGCCTGATCATCGGGTACGAGGTCGAGCAGGAGCACGCCAGCGAACTCGGCCACGCCGTCGACAAGATCGTGCGCGCCGACCTGGCCGAGTGGCGGCGCAAAGCCGAGTTTCTCGAGGCGACGATCAAGCGCGTCCGACAGCTCGCGATCACCTGGTCCGGGGATGCCGAGAGTGAGCGGCGAGTGGCCAGCCGGGAACTGCACGAAACGCTCGACGGCCCCGGCGACGAGGAGCAGGCCCGGTGACCGCGCACGCCGCGTATGTGGCGGGTCGGCTGCTGCTCGGGACCGCCGGCCCGCTCGGGATCGGCTGGCTGGCGTGGCTGCTCACCGCCGCGACCCGAGGCGGGCAGCGGTGACCGCGTTCGTGCTCGTCACCGGCTCCCGGTTCCTACCAGCCGACGGGCGCCTGCTCGCCGCCCTTGACGAACTGAGCGCCGAGATCAGCGAAGACCTGATGATCGTGCACGGTCAGTGCGACCCGCGACACCCCGCCAACCGCAGCCTCGTGCGCTGGCACCGTGCCGAGCACTGCGGCATCCATCCGGACCGGCTACTCGGCGCCGACTGGCAGGCCGACCGCTGGGCCCGCTCCACCGGAGTGCCCACCGACCCGTACCCAGCCGATTGGGACCGGCACGGTCGCGCAGCCGGGCCGCGGCGCAACCAGCGGATGGTGGACGTGCTCACGAGCGTGCGCCACGGTCTCGTCGCCGCGTTCCCGTTCGGCACGTCGGTCGGGACCATGGATTGCGTTCGCCGGGCGAAGGCTGCGGGGATCCCGGTGCGCGTGTTCGAGCAGGGGGCCGGGCGGTGACCGCGCGCACGGTGGTGGCGTGCGGTTACAGCGGAGACTGCCTGCGCGTCACCTTCACCCCCGAAGGCGTCCGGGTCGACAGCACCAGCCGCCCCGGGGCCGTGGACGCGACACCGGAGGAGTGGGCGGCGTTCGTGGCCGCGGTCAAACGCGGCGACTTCGACCAGCCGGCCGAGCGGGGCCGGCGGTGAGCCGCCACCTGGCCGAACCGCCGTGCCCGAACCAGGCCGAGCACACGCCCTGCCCCACCGGCTACCTCGGCTGGTGGTCCTGGGCCGAACGCATGAACCGCACCCACGGCCAGCGCCGATGCGGGGGCTGCGGACGGTGGGCGATCTGGTACCCGCGCGCCGAGGGCGAATGGGCGCCGTGCTGGGGTTGCGGCGAGGCGAAGGTGAACCCGGCGCTGTTCGGCGAGGACCAGGAGCTGCTGTGCGGCGGGTGCGTCCAGGAGCGCGCCGAGCGCGAGAAGGCCAGCGCGCGGGAGCGGCTTCGGTACCGGTGGGCGGAGGCGACGTGACCCGCCGCAAGCGTTGGCGTCCGCCGTGGCCGGTGCAGCTCGTCGGCGTGTTCGCCGCGCTCGCGGTGGCGGCGTACGCGTGGACCGAGGCACTGCGATGGATCGGCGTGCGGTGAACGCGTCAGGACTCGGCGCGGGGTGGCTTGAGGTGGGCGTACCGGGGGTCCTGGAGCCCCTTCTCGCGGCGAATCCCGCGCACGTACCCCTCAGAAACGCCGAGGTGGCGGGCGATCTCGGCGGCCGACTTCCCTGCCTTGAGCGCGCCCTCGATTGCACCGGGCGTGGCCTTGACCGCGGCCTCGCCGGTTTCGCGCTTACGACGCAGCGCATCGAGCGCGGCGAGGATCGGATCGGTCTCCATGCTGATCACAGTACCGCGCGGCGGTTCCGGCAACAAGTTCCTGCGGCCATTTCCTCCAATCACTTGCGGCTGCCACTTCCGGAAGCTACTGTAGGAATTACAGCAGCGAGAGCAACCGGAGGGGAACCCGAGATGACCGCCACGAAGACCGCCGAGTGGACCGAAGTACGCCGCGCGACCTGGAGCGAGTTCTCCACCGCCCCCAACGGCTCCAGCAGCGGCACCGACTACTACACGGCGATCTGGACGCGGCGCACCTGGCCCCAGGACGGCAGCAGCTACGCCGGCCACACCTACGAGCGCAAGGAGATCTGGATCGGCCCGACCCCCGACTACATGCACGTCCTGGTCTCCTTGAGCGAGTCGCACGTCTCCGCGCCGGACGCAGCCAAGGCCGAGACGCCCGCCCCGGCCGAGTTGGTCCTCCCGAAGCCGCAGGACCACCTGCCCAAGCAGGCGCACCGTCCCGCCCGCAAGCCCGGCACGGCGATCCAGCGCGCGATCGCCGCCTACCGCAACCGGTCCGTGCTCACCGTGGACGGGTTCCTCGCGTCGCTTGGCGCCGACCCGGATACCACCCGCCGCTACCGGTCCTCACTGGGCCGCAAGGTCGCGCAGGCTTATCGCGCCGCCACCGGCCAGGAGCCGACCCGCGCCGGTTGGGCCGTCGCCCACCACCGGCTGATCCCCGTGTACGCCTACGACCGTCAGCAGGCCGCTCTGCTCGCTGAGGTCGCCCGCGGCTACAAGCCCACCGCGCACCTGATCGGAGCCTGACCGTGGATCTCGCCGCTCTCGCCCGTCAGCGCATGCGCGCCTTTGCCGATCCGGACAAGTACCGCCACGATCCGGTGGCCGCTGCCGACAACCGCACGTCCATGTGCGACGCCCGTATCGCGCTGTGCATCGCCCTCGGCGTGCCAGCCGAGGACATCGACCCGGCGTCGGGTTACGACCTGAGTCGCGCCACCTATGAGTCGGTTCGCGCGTCGTGGCGCAGGCACGTCGAGATGCATGGGTTCAGCGAGCAGTACGACCGGCCCCGGTACGAAGCGGCGTTCGGGTCCTGGGCGTCGCGGCGGCCGCAGTTCACGAACGGGGACGACTGGCTCGCCGGGGTCCTCAAGCCCGAACCGGAAGGGACGCAGTCCTGATGCCCGTTCTCTCGCCCGCGCAGCTCGCGGCACTCAAAGCCGCCGCAGACGCCCCGGACGTGCGCCGCCCGGACGCGGATCTGAAGGTCGGCGACGAGGTGATCGTCTCCGGGCCGGGCATGCGCGGACACACCGCCACGGTCACGAAGATCGGCCCCAAGTGGGTCACCACCGGCACGGGACAGAGCGCGATGCGGTTCTACCGGACGACGCTGCACAGCGAGGTCGGCTGGGGCCCTGGTTGCCAGCTTTACACGCCCGAGCAGCGCGATCACGACCGGCGGATCTATCGGGCTGAGACGAGGCTGCGGGAGTCCGGGATTGTGGCCCGGCGGCCGGACGTGTCGGACGGTCGTGTGCTCGCCTTGGCTGCGCTGCTGGACCTGCTCGAAGAGGCCGACGCTGGCCGTGCCCTGCTCGAATCCACCAACCCGGAAGGCCACTGACATGACCGACGCCATCGCTCTCCGGATCGCGCGGAACAACATCGACCACGGCCGCGAGCAACTGGCCGCCGAAGCCCAGCACCTCGCCGACGCCGCCACCCGGTTCGCCGCCAGCATCATCAAGGGCGGCCCGTACACCGGGGACGCGTCGCGCCTCGCGCAGGAGGCCACGCAGGCGGCTGCGACTGCTGCGCGGCTGGACGCGCTGATCGAGACGATCGCCTACCTCAACGCCTGACCTGCTGCCCGTGTCTCGCGGGCGCACCGAACCCGAAGGAGCAGCACGTGTCCTACAGCAACCGTTTCACCGGCGAGATCACGATCACCCCGCCGCTCACCCACGCCGAGATCCGCCGAGCACCCACCCTGGACCCGTCGTGGGACGCGCACCTGCGTATCGACCGCGACGAGATCGACACCGACGCGGGCGTGATGGTCGTGTACGCCGCGGATGCGATCGTCGGCCCAGAGGAGCCGTGCAACGGGTACGACGTCGAGGACCAGATCCGGACGCTCGTCGGCCTGTACTCGGAGGGTCACGAGTTCGCGGGGTTCATCCAAGAGGATCCGGATCCGGGGTTCGGGGAGCCACCGCATCGTTGGGTGGTGCGTGGCCGGGAGGTCGTGAAGGTCTCGCCGGTGATCACCTGGCCGGGAGAGGGCGGCGCGTGATGTCCGCCTCGACGCCTCCGTTGACGGTTCAGGCCATCGCCGCGGACCTGTGCCGCGAAATCCTCGCCGACCACGCCGATTGGCCGCTCGCGCTCCAGGTGCCCGAGTACACGTGGCCGCGCGTGTACGAACGCAACCCGGCATGCCCCGCCATCAGGGACTCGCGCCCGAACGGCCCGTGTGTCGCGTTGGCTCCGGGCGGCTGGGCTGTGTACGTGCACTTGTTCCTTGACGGTCACTGGGTTGATTCGGATTCGGATTGGCGTCTGCCGTATCCGGGCGGGTTCGAGGATTTCCGGTCTTACCCGGAGGGGACGCGTCTGCCGCTCGGGTTCCGGGTGGAGTTGGTGCAGCGGATCGAACGCCGACTCGCGTTGATCAAGGAGAGTGCCCAGTGATCCGCACCCAGGCGCGTACCGCCCGCAAGAGCCACGTCTGCACGACCGGGGCCCTGGGCTGCGTCGGCGTGATCCGGCCCGGCGACCGGTACCTGATGCACGTGGCGAGCCCCGGCGGTGATCTCGGGCTGGTGAGTTGGGGTCGGCTCGCGGAGTGCGCGAACTGCGCGGAGTTGTACGGGCGGCCGGTCGCGGGTCTGTCGTCGTGGTGGGCCCTGTGGTCCGAGGACGGGCGCCTGCTGGATCTGATCACCTACGACACGGGCCCGGTGACCGAGGCGCAGGCACGCGACGGCCTGGGCCGGGCGGTCGTGCCGCTCACCGGCACGCTCGAGGCCATCGACAGGGCGCGGCTCGAACAGCTGCGCCGGGATCACGGCGGTCGCCGCGCGATCGAGGCAGGCCGCTGATGCGCGAGCTCATCGGCTTGTTCGCCGCAGCACTGTTCGGTGGCGCTGTCGTGGCCGGCGCGCTATGGCTCGGCGAGCACTGGGACGACATGAAAGGCGGCCGCAAGTGATCGACACGACTGAGGCGCGTGCTCTGGCGGCAGCGGCACGCGCGGACACGGCGGACGGGCTCACCGCGCGCGAACGGCTCGCGGACGTCGTTGAGGCGCTGTGTGACGCGCTGGAAGGCCGACGGGCACCC
>Ga0070741_10004149_pt1 | contig 34296 bp, 25 predicted proteins | sample Coa_R1_4_FD_66440 | JGI IMG/M metagenome (GOLD analysis project Ga0070741, IMG submission 66440) | Surface soil microbial communities from Centralia Pennsylvania, which are recovering from an underground coalmine fire - Coalmine... | ecosystem: Environmental > Terrestrial > Soil > Unclassified ... | reverse complement strand
TGAAAGCTTTCGAAGATCTCGGCTACTACTGCGTGGATAACCTTCCTGTAGGCCTCATCCCGCAATTTGCCGAGTTGGTCGGCCAGTCCTCCGAAATCAAGAGCACCGCGTTGGTGGTCGACGTTCGCGAAGGGGCGCAACTGCAGCAACTCCCCACGATCGTGAAGTCGGTCAAGCGAATGTTACCAACCAAAATGATCTTCCTTGAGGCTGAGGATCCCGTCCTGCTCCGCCGTTACAGCGAGACCCGCCGCCCTCATCCTTTGGGCACGGATACTCCCGTGCGTGCGTCCGTGGTGGCCGAGCGCAAGCGGTTGCGATCCATTCGTGCCGTCGCCGATCTCGTCATCGATACCTCGAAGTTCAACGTTCACGAACTGCGGGCGTACATTACCGGGCGATTTCACAAACGCGAGTCCGGGAAAAACATTCTGGTTTCCTGCGTAAGCTTCGGTTTCCGTCATGGTGTTCCCGACGACGCCGATCTCGTCTTCGATGTACGCTTTTTGCCCAACCCGCATTTCGTGCCCGAATTTCGACCGTTGACAGGGCGCGATTCAAAAGTAGCCAAGTACATCCGGTCGTTTCCTCAAACCAGGGAATTTATCCGCCGCATGTCTGAGTTGCTGGTCTATTTGTTGCCGCACTACATACGAGAAGGAAAAAGCTATCTGACAATTGCGTTTGGCTGCACCGGCGGCCAACACCGCTCTGTCATGATGGCCGAAGAATTGGGCAAGTTACTTAGGAAAGCGGGTTATCGCGTCAAGGTCGTGCATAGGGATAGTCCGGGGTAATTGTCGTTGGTCGTCGGTCCTTCGTCGTTGGCGGTTGAGTGCCGATGGTCCCTTGGCGTTCTTCGCGTTAGTTTCTTTGCGAACTTTGCGGTTTGGAGACTTCTGAACCGCGAGACTTATGGCCAACGACCAAGGACCTACGACGAACTACCGATGACTACAGTAAAATAAGAGCTTGCAACCACCTACGAATCCACCACCCGCAGGCCAGTGCCAGCGGCGCAACGAGAGCCCATGCGGCAACTGACCCGTCTCATCCGCTACGTGGCACCCTATTGGTGGCAACTGCTGTCTTCTGTTCTGTTGATGGCGTTCGTTGGCTTCTTTGAAGCCTTCCGCATCCTTCTGGTCGGGCCGGTATTCGATCGCGTTCTCAACCCAGCCTCTGGATCCAACAACATTCAGCTATTCACGATTCCCTATTCTCATCGCATCGTCTATTTGCAGTCCTTTGTGCCCTCTCATTTCCACAATGCCTGGACAATTGTCGCGTTCGCGCTGGTTGCTTCCACGGTGCTCAAGGGAATTTGCGACTACTCCGGCACTTATCTGGTGAACTACGCAGGTTTCGGGATGATTACCGACCTGCGTAACAAGGTCTACGACTCGGTGATTTGCCGCTCCGCGGCTTTCTTCCAAAAGCACACGACGGGCACTTTGATTTCGACCATCGTGAACGACATTGAGCGCGTGCAATACGCCATGTCGACCGTAATGGCCGAGTTTCTGCAACAGGTTTTTACCTTTATTTTCACCGCCGCCGCGGTCATTGTTCTGGGCAAGCGCCTTTCCTGGCTGCTCCTGCTGTTTGTCCCATTCATCATTTATTCGGCCGGACGAATTGGCCGAAAGGTGCGCCACACAACTCGCAAGGGTCAGGACAAGCTGGCTGATATCCAGAACATCCTGCACGAAACCATTACCGGCAATCGCATGGTTAAGGCCTTTAACATGGAGAAGTGGGAGATCGCCCGCTTCCATAGCGCTGCGCGACGACTCTTCTGGGCCAACCTGAAATCCGTTGCCGCAGCCGCCATCAGTTCTCCCTTGATGGATATTTTCGGCGCCATCGGCATCGCGCTCATGCTGCTGATCGGCCGTCAGGAGATTGCTTCTCACCGCATGGCGCCTGGAGTTTTCCTGGCCTTCATTGTCGCGGTTTTCAAGCTCTACGATCCCGTCCGCAAGTTCGCCCTGTTCAACAATAATTTTCAGCAGGCGCTCGGAGCATCCTCCGAAATTTTCAAGTTCATGGACAGCGAAGATGAAGTCCGCGAGCGCCCGGGCGCAATCGCGCTGCCGCCTTTCTCCCGCGAGATCCGGTTTGACAATGTCGACTTTTCCTACGAGCCGAATGGCGATGAGGCACGAGAGATTTTGCGCAACATCAATTTGGAAGTCGCAGCCGGCGAGGTTCTCGCAGTGGTCGGCTCCAGCGGCGCCGGGAAAAGCACCCTCGTCCATCTCATCCCTCGCTTTTTCGATGTCACCTCCGGACGGCTCCTGATTGACGGTGTCGATGTCCGTGACACCACCCTGGCCTCATTGCGTGCCCAAATCGCAGTTGTCTCGCAGGACACGATCCTGTTTAACGACACGCTGCGCAACAACATTGCTTACGGGCAGCCCCATGTCTCGCAAAAGTCGGTCGAAGCGGCCGCGCGTGCCGCCCTGGCCCACGACTTCATTATGGATTTACCCACCGGATATGACACCGTGATCGGCGAGCGTGGTGTACGCCTCTCTGGCGGCGAGCGCCAGCGTATCGCTATTGCCCGTGCGCTATTGAAGAACGCACCCATCCTGATTCTCGACGAAGCGACTTCCGCCCTCGATAGCGAGTCCGAGTCGCTGGTGCAATCTGCGCTCGCGAACCTTATATCAGGGCGCACCGTCGTGGTAATCGCCCATCGCTTGTCTACCGTCCGCCGCGCCGATCGCATCGTGGTTCTCGAAAATGGCTTGATCACCGATATCGGGACCCACGAAGGCCTCATGAGAAAATTCGGTACCTATCGCCGCCTTTATGATTTGCAGTTTGTCGACCTGGAACCCCAGAAAGTGACCGCGCCGCAGAGGCCCTGAAAACCATGTCCATTCGCTCCATGACCGGGTTCGCGCAAGTCAAAGGGCAACTTAACGACCAGCTCGCTTTCACCCTGTCCCTTAAATCTGTAAATCATCGCTTTCTAGATTTACATTTCCGCCTACCCTCTGACTCTGACGCGCTGGAGATGAAGCTTCGCAATTGTCTCAAGGAAAAGCTCGCGCGCGGGCATGTGGAACTAACGTTGAGCCTGCAAGGGACCGGCAATGCTTCACTTTCGCTGGATCGCGAATTGGTCAGCGGTTACATCCAGGCATTCCGCACCGCTGCTGCGGAGTTTGGCTTGGCCGCAGAACCTGACCTGAACGTTATTCTGCGCATTCCCGGTGTTCTCGATTCTGCTGTTTCCGCCAATCACGCCGACCTGCAGACCGCCGTGCTCGCAAAGCTAAATGAAGTCTTGAACCTTCTCGATGAAATGCGCCAGCAGGAGGGCCAGAGTACCGTTCGCGAACTAAGGCAACGGATGAAAGGCATTAAAGGCGCCTGCCGCGAAGTGGAAAAGCACCGCCAGGCCACCCTCCGCACTTATACCGAGAAATTAAGCGCGCGGGTGCAAGAGTTGGTCGGTTCTCAGGTAGAACCGGAGAGAATTCTCCAGGAGGCCGCGCTGCTGGTCGATCGCAGTGACATTCAGGAGGAGTTGGTCCGCCTCGACAGTCACGTCCAGCATTTTTTCGATTTACTCGACAAAGGCGGCGAGGTCGGCAAGAAACTGGATTTCCTGCTGCAGGAAATGAACCGTGAGGCCAATACGCTACTTTCGAAGACTTCCGGCCTCGCCGGCGAAGCCCTTAAAATTACCGAGGCGGGACTTTCTATGAAGGCCGACATTGAGAAGGCCCGCGAACAGGTGCAAAATCTGGAATGAGTACCGTGTTCATCATCTCCGCGCCATCCGGATCCGGCAAGTCTACGCTGGTCGACAAGGTGCGGCAGATTGTTCCGCAGTTGGATTTCTCAATTTCCTACACCACGCGCCCCCCACGCGGCAATGAGCAGAACGGCCGCGAATATTTCTTCGTCACCCGGGAAGAATTCGGCTGCATGCGGGATCGCGGTGAATTTCTCGAGCACGCCGAGGTGTTCGGCAACTGCTACGGCACCGCCAAACGATTCCTGGATCAGGCCAGGAGCAACGGACACGACTTATTGCTGGATATCGACGTCCAGGGCGCCGCGCAAATCAAGCGCAAACTGTCCGATGCCGTCTGCATTTTTATCCTGCCACCCGATCGCAGGACTTTGGAGTCCCGCTTACGCACACGCAGCCTGGATAAGGAAGATGTCATCCAACGCCGGTTGGTCACGGCCAGTCGGGAGATTGAGAAATACCGGGAATACGACTATATTTTGATTAACGACCGTCTGGAGGATTCCGTCGAAGCGCTCAAGTCCATCCTGCTTGCGGAACGGCTCAAGCACTCTCGCACGGAAACATCCGCTGACGACGCAAACACTCTGGCCATTGCCGAACGCTGCCGTTTGAGCAACGTGGGTGAACGGGTACAACCGATTTTGGCTTCGTTTGCGACCGCAGTCACACCGGGCGGACGTTAGCGACAGGGGAGATACTATGAAGTTAATGGATGGGTTCGATAGCAACTATCGCTACATCCTGGTAGCAGCTCGACGCGCCAGGCAACTGCAGGGCGGCGCGCCACCGGTCATCGATACTAGTTCCCGCAAACCTTGCCGCATCGCCCAGGACGAAATCAAGGCCGGCAAGGTCAAATGGGTAATCCCCGAATTGCCCAAGTCGGCTACCGACGTTGCCAGTGAAACGCTCGATAAAGCGTTCGGGCAAGAGTAAAGCGATCGTCGATTTGTCATTGCTTATTGCAGCTGAATCACAGGTGCGGCCTGAATCCGCATCGTCAATCTGCAATCTAAACCTCTGCAATCTACAATTCCTCTATGAAAGTGGCTCTGGGCGTTAGCGGGGGCATTGCAGCGTACAAAGCGGCAGAAATTGTCCGCCTGCTGCAAGAACGCGGCATTCGCGTTCTGGTCATTATGACCCAGGCCGCTCAGGAGTTCGTGCGGCCCCTGACCTTTGCCGCACTTTCCGGCGAAAAAGTCATCACCGACATGTTCCCCGCCGGACAGGAAAGTCCGAACATCGATTCTGCCGTTGAACACGTCGCCGTAGCGCAGTCGATTGACGCATTACTGGTGGCTCCCGCAACCGCTGACATCCTCGCCAAATTCGCCCAAGGCATTGCCAACGATTTCTTGACCACCCTATCTCTGGCGACCACAGCTCCCGTCGTCGTTGCCCCTGCAATGAACGTCAATATGTGGAATCATCCCGCAACCCAGGCCAATCTCGAAATCTTGAAAGCTCGCGGCGTGCGTATCGTCGAACCTGGAACCGGCTATTTAGCGTGTGGAATGACCGGCCCCGGTCGCCTTGCAGAAAATGAAGCCATTGTCGCCGCGACGCTGGAAGCACTTGGCGCTTCCCAGGAACTCGCCGGCGAAACCGTCTTGATCACAGCCGGCCCCACCCGCGAGAAGATCGATCCCGTACGCTATCTCACCAACCGCTCCAGCGGACGAATGGGTTATGCACTGGCGGAAGCCGCGCTTCGTAGAGCGGCGCGTGTTCTGTTGGTCAGCGGACCGACGGCAATTAATCCACCCGGAGCCGCCGAAGTCACGCGAGTGGAAACGGCCGAACAAATGCGAGACGCAGTCCTGAAGCTTCTGCCCTCCGCATCCATCGTTATCAAGACCGCCGCCGTCGCCGATTACCGGCCGAAATCTGCGCAATCGCAGAAGATCAAGCGTTCCGGCCCCATGACTCTCGAACTTGAACCCACGGCCGACATCCTAGGCGAGATTGCCCGCCACAAGCGGCATCAACTCATCATTGGCTTCGCCGCCGAAACACAGAACGCTTTAGAAAACGCGCGCAAGAAACTGGCTTCAAAGTCGCTCGATGCCATCGTCGTAAACGACGTCTCGCGCGAAGGCGTGGGCTTCGACACTGACCGTAACGCCGTTACTATCATCACCCACACCGAAGTCATCGACGTTCCCGAAACCACCAAATGGGAAGTCGCTCAACGCGTCCTGGATCAAATCGTCCAACTCCGCCAACCTAAGCCCTCGCTGAAAAACTGAGAACCGAGAACTGATTTTCTTCTCACGCTCTTCGGTCCTGTTTCTTTGCGCTCTTTGCGGTTACGAGTTCTTTGCGACCTTTGCGGTTAAGGGTTCTTCCGGCAGTTTTTTGTGCGCTGCGCGGTTTGCTCTCCAGATATTTTGAATGTCTTGTCCGTACCCCAAACCTTTTCCACCGCGTTTCCTGCTAATCTCGTGATCGTTATGCCGGCGGCACTCGATCCCAAGCTCAAGCAAGCACTGGCTGAACGCCTTAAGTTTTATCACGACCTCGGGATTTATGATTTCTATCGCCGTCCGGTCGCAACATCCATAGCCGAAACCGATGAAACCATGCCACAACCCAGAACCACTGCCATAGCCGAAAGTTTTACTCCGGCATGCCCGGAGCCTGACGCTGATCGGGCCCAGGCGCTTCGCATGATTCGCGAAGACCTCGGTGACTGCACCCGCTGTATCCTGCATAAACAAGGACGCAAGCAGATCGTCTTCGGTGTAGGCAATCCCGGCGCCGATTTGATGTTTATCGGCGAAGCCCCAGGCGCCGATGAAGACCAGCAAGGGGAACCTTTCGTCGGCCGCGCTGGTCAACTGCTGAACAACATGATTAAGGCCATGGGCCTGCAGCGTGAAGATGTTTATATCGCAAACATCATCAAGTGCCGCCCGCCCGGGAATCGGACCCCCGAGCGCGATGAATGCGAGACCTGCTCGCCGTTTCTGATGCGTCAGATCGCCGTAATCAAGCCCAAAGTCATCGTTGCCCTCGGGGCAGTCGCCGCCAAGACTCTTCTGGCCATTAACGCGCCTATGTCGGAACTCCGCGGCCGCTGGTACGATTTTCGCGGTACCAAGTTGGCCGTGACTTATCACCCCGCGTTTCTCCTGCGCGACCCGCGCCAAAAGAAGGAAACCTGGAAGGATTTGCAGATGGTAATGGCAGAGCTCGGCCTGAAACCGCCAGCCAAAACGGAGCAGTAGTTAAGAGGCGTTGCCGCGGGACGCACCGCCATTCAATACAGCGGCAACTTCGCGGCAAAGATGGTCCGGCCCTTCCACTTTACTGACGAAGACATCGGCCGATGCTGCTCCGGCGGGAATTTCATTCATCCCTGAAATCAGCATCACCGCTAACTTCGGATCTCGCGCCTTGAGCTCTCGCGCCAGTTCCGCGCCAGTAACCTCCGGCATCAGGTGGTCCGACAACACTAAATCCACCGTGCGCGACGAGATAATCTGCAGCGCCTCTTTGGCCGAGCGCGCCGTGATCACCTCATATCCCGCTTTCTGAAGTACCAGTTTGCGGAGGACCAGCGGGTTCTCTTCATCATCGACGCACAGAATCACGCGATTCAGTTTGGCCATCGAGAGAAACCGCCCTATGCTACCAGAACCGCCGCAGCCGCCGCGGGACTGGACGCCGCTGCTGTCGGAATGAACACGGAAAAAGTCGTCGCGCTTCCATTGCCCACCCGCATACTGCGGAATCCGATGGTGCCATCGTATTTCTGAACAATTCCGCGACTGATCCACAGTCCCAGTCCCGTACCCTTCATCTCTTTTGTGCTGAAAAACGGCTCGAAAATCCGCTTCTTGTGCTCCGGACTAATTCCGGTCCCCGTGTCGCACACCGACACGCGCATGCCCTCGCGTCCATTTCTGCGATCGCACGATTGCACCAGTCGCACGCGGAGTCGCCCTCCGTTCGGCATCGCTTGCACCGCATTGCCAATCAGGTTCAGAAATACCTGCTTCAGTTCCACCGGATATCCTTGCAGCACGCCTGGGGTTTCGTACTCTTTCTTCAGTTCGATGCGCCCCAGTTGCAACCGGCGCGCCTGCAATTCAATAACGTTGTCGAGAATCTCCGAGAGCGTAACCGACACAGCTTGCTGCGACTCACGATAAAAACTAAGCGTTTGCTTGGTTATGTGCGCGACCCGTGCCAGTTCTTCTTCAGCCAACTTCGCATAGTAGCGCGCCTCCTCATCGAGAGAAGGATGGTCCCGCAGCAGGAAAAACGCGTTGGAGATGGCTTCCAGCGGATTATTGATCTCGTGAGCGATGATTCCCGCGAGCCGGCCCATCGCTGCAAACCGCTCCGACTTAATCAGAGCATCTTCCGTCTGCTTGCGCTCCGTGATGTCGGTGTTCGTCCCGAACCAGCGAACAATCTGGCCATTGGTGTCGTGAATCGGCATGGCCCGCGACAGGAACCAGCGATAGGCCCCATCTTTGCCCAGCATCGGGAACGTGTCTTCCCACGGATCACCCGTGTCCCAAGAGTGTTGCAGGCCTTTCAATACTCGATCGCGATGGTCGGCATGAACAAGATCATCCCTTCTCTGCTTCATTCCATCCGGCGTCGTTCCCGTGTAGTCATAAAATCGTTGGTTGTACCACACGATCTCTCCGTCAGGATTTGCCATCCACGCCAACTGCGGGATCGAATTCGCCAGCGACCGGAATTGGTTTTCACTTTCACGCAGTTCTTCCGTCCGCTCTGCCACTCGCTGCTCCAGTTCGCGATTTAATTTCTCCAGTTGCTCACTCTTCCGATAAAGCTCGGCAAACACGCTGACCTTGGCCCGCAGCAACTCCGGAATCACGGGGACCGAAATGTAATCCACAGCTCCCCGTTCGTACCCCTTCATGCGATCTACGTCCGTCAAGTGGACTGCCGAAATGAAGATAATCGCCGTCTTCTGAAATCGTGGATGCTCCCGGATCATATCGGCCAACTGAAAGCCATCGATATCGGGCATGCTGACGTCCATCAACACTACGGCAACTTCGGTTTTGAGAAGCGTTTCCAGAGCTTCCCGGCCAGAGTTTGCCTTGAGCAGGTTCTCGCCTAACGGGCTGAGAATAGCCTCGTAGCTCAGCAACTTTCCCGGCTGATCATCCACCATCAGGATGTTTACCGCCTCATGCGAGCTCATTTGATTTTCCGTGGATCCCACTGCTTTTCTGCTTCGCTTCGTGTCCTTCGTGCCCTTTGTGGTTAACGTCCTCTGTGGATAAAGCTTTTACCGATGCAGCCACATCCGCAAAGCCGAGAGCAACTGCTCCGTGTTCACCGGTTTCGCCAGATACTCTGACGCCCCGGCTTCCAAACATTTCTCGCGATCGCCTTTCATGGCCTTTGCCGTAAGCGCAATAATTGGCAGCCGCCGAAATGCCGTATTCTGCCGGATCACCTGCATCGTCTCGTATCCGTCCATCTCCGGCATCATGATGTCCATCAGCACGATTGCCAGGTCTGGTGTCGATTCGAGGGTCTCGATCGCTTCCCGCCCGGTACCTGCCGTTAGCACCGTCATGCCGCGGCGCTCTAGCACGCTGCTCAATGCGAAGATGTTTCGCACGTCATCGTCGACCACGAGCACCTTGCGCCCAATCAGCGCTTCATCTGATCGGTGCAGCCGATCGAGCATCTTCTGCTTCTCCGCCGGAAGATCCCCAACTACTCGATGCAGGAACAACGCCGTCTCATCTAGCAACCGCTCGGGCGATTCCACACCTTTGACCACCACACTACGCGCCAGCGTGTGCAGTCGCGCATCTTCCTCCGGCGACAACTCTTTTCCGGTGAAGACGACAACCGGCAAATCGCTCGACGCCGGAATCTCCCGCAGCCGCTCCAGCACATCGAATCCCGACATGTCAGGCAGCCTGAGATCCAGCACCACGCAATCAAACTTCTGCCTGCCAATCGTGTCCAATGCGTCATTGCCGGTGCCCACGACCTTAACGTCGATGTCCTCGTAGCCCAGCAATTCGCGAATACTAAACTGCTCCGCCGGATTATCTTCGACGATCAACAACTGCTTACGCCGCGGAGAGGCATATTCCTTGATCCTTGCGAATGCCTGTTCCAGGCCCTCCGTTGTTGTCGGTTTGGTAATAAACGCGAATGCCCCTCGCGCTAATCCATGATGCCGATCTTCATCGAGCGTCAACATCTGCACCGGAATGTGGCGAGTCGCGGGGTCCTGTTTCAGGTGGTTGAGCACCGTCCACCCAAGCATGTCCGGCAAGAAGACATCCAGCGAAACCGCCGACGGATGATATTCACGCGCCAGCGCCAGCGCCTCGGCGCCTTTTAGCGCGACCAGCACTTTGAATCCTTTGTCGCGTGCCAAATCGCACAGGATGCGGGCGTAGTGCGGATCGTCCTCGACAATCAGCAGCACGACATCATCCGGCTGCAAGTTTTCGCGATCGTCAGCGATGCTTTCGACCGGAATTTCAGTGACCTTCACGCTCGACAACTGCAAAGGAGCCGCACTCGACCGTTCTTTGTCGGTCGTCGTTACCGTTGCTGCGGCTGGACCAACGTAGGTCTGCGGCAAGTACAGCGTGAACGTGCTTCCCTTTCCAGGTGTACTGCGCAGTTGAATTTCTCCCCCCAGCAGGTTGGCCAATTCGCGGCTGATGGCCAAGCCCAAGCCCGTGCCTCCGTACTTGCGGCTCGTCCCCGCATCTGCCTGTTGGAAGGCCTCGAAGATGATGCGCTGCTTGTCGGCCGGAATCCCGATGCCGGTATCGGTGACTTCAAACGCGACCACCGACGCCACTTTCGACAGGACCGGATGATCGTCGCTCCATCCGCTCATAACCGGCGAAACCGACAGCCGCACGCCGCCTTGCTCGGTGAACTTAAAGGCGTTCGACAACAGGTTTTTCAAAACCTGCTGTAGACGCTTCGAGTCGGTGACAATGCTGCGCGTGAGGTGCGGATCGGTGTGGATATCGAACGACAGCCGCTTGTTCTCCGCTTCATGGCGGAACGGCCGCGCAATGGCATCGAGCAAGCTGCCAAAAAACACCTCCTCGGCCTCGACCGATACCGTTCCCGACTCGATCTTCGACAGATCGAGAATGTCGCTGATGAGGTTGAGCAGGTCAGTACCGGCGGCATGGATCGTACGCGCAAACTCGACTTGCTTCGTCGTCAAGTTGCCGTCGGGGTTCTCCGTCAGTTGCTGGCCGAGCACGAGGATACTGTTCAGCGGCGTCCGCAACTCGTGCGACATGTTGGCCAGGAATTCTGACTTGTATTTCGAAGTCAGCGCCAGTTCCTTGGCTTTCTCTTCCAAAGCGCGCCGGGCCTGCTCGATCTCCTGGTTCTTCCGTTCCACTTCGACGTTCTGTTCAGCGAGCTGTTGCGCCTTCTGGGCAAGCTGTTCGTTGGTCTGCTGCAACTCTTTCTGCTGCGCCTGGAGTTCCGCCGCCAATTGCTGCGACTGCTTCAACAGCCCTTCGGTCTGCATCGTGGCTTCAATGCTATTCAGCACGATTCCGATACTGGCGGTCAGTTGCTCAAGGAAAGCCAGGTGGGACGCCGTAAACGCACCCAGAGAAGCAAGTTCAATCACGGCTTTCACGCGATCTTCGAAGAGAATCGGCAACACGATCACATTTCTTGGCACCGCCTCCACCAGGCCGGAACGGATGGTGATCGTACGATCGCTGGGAAGATCACTGATCAGCATGCGCCGCCGTTCCATCGCGCACTGTCCAATCAGCCCTTCGCCCAGCTTCAGACGTTGCAAATGCCCGTCCTGGCCGTCCCCGGCGAATGCAGAGAGCATCACCATGCCTCCGGCATCTTCACCTTCCATTTGGTAAATCACGCCTTGTTGGGCGTTAACCAGTGGCGCCAGTTCGGAAAGCAACATCCGGCCGACGGTTCCCAGGTCTCGCTGCCCTTGCAACATGCCGGTGAACCGCGCAAGGTTGGTCTTGAGCCAGTCCTGCTCGGTGTTGCGCTCCGTCGTGAGGCGGAGATTGTTGATCATGGTGTTGATGTTGTCTTTCAGTTCCGCCACTTCGCCTTTGGCTTCCACTTGGATCGATCGCGTCAAGTCGCCTTTGGTTACGGCCGTGGCCACTTCTGCGATCGCGCGTACCTGGTTCGTCAGATTGTCTGCCAGCAGGTTCACGTTGCCGACAAGGTCTTTCCATGTTCCGGCGGCGCCGGGTACGTTGGCCTGTCCGCCGAGACGCCCTTCCACGCCGACTTCCCGGGCCACGGTGGTCACCTGATCGGCAAAGGTGGCCAGCGTATTGGTCATGTTGTTGATGGTTTCCGCGAGCGCAGCCACTTCGCCTTTCGCGTTTACCGTTAGTTTCTGCGTGAGCACACCGTTGGCGACGGCCGTCACCACCTTCACGATGCCGCGGACCTGCTCCGTCAGGTTCGCCGCCATAACGTTGACGTTGTCTGTGAGATCTTTCCAGGTTCCGGCCACACCCGGCACCTGCGCCTGACCTCCGAGCTTGCCTTCAGTCCCGACTTCGCGGGCGACGCGGGTCACTTCGGCGGCAAACGCGTTGAGCTGATCCACCATCGTGTTGATTGTGTTCTTCAGCTCGAGAATTTCCCCTTTGACGTCGACGGTGATCTTTCGTGACAAGTCGCCGCGGGCCACAGCCGTCGTTACTTCAGCAATGTTTCGTACCTGCCCGGTAAGGTTGCCGGCCATAGCGTTGACCGAGTCGGTGAGGTCCTTCCAGGTTCCCGCCACGCCCGGCACGTTCGCCTGACCGCCGAGACGCCCTTCCGATCCGACTTCGCGAGCCACGCGTGTCACTTCGGCAGCGAACGAGCGCAACTGTTCGACCATCGTGTTCAGCGTCTCTTTGAGCTGTAGAATCTCGCCGCGCACGTCCACGGTGATCTTCTTGGACAAATCACCGGTGGCGATGGCCGTGGCCACTTCTGCAATATTTCGGACCTGGCCGGTCAAGTTGCTGGCCATGAAGTTCACGTTGTCGGTGAGATCTTTCCAGGTACCGGCCACTCCCGGCACTTCCGCCTGGCCGCCGAGTTTGCCGTCGGTTCCCACCTCCCGGGCCACGCGCGTCACTTCCCCGGCAAACGCGTTCAACTGGTCCACCATGGTGTTGATGGTGTTCTTGAGTTCGAGGATTTCGCCCTTTACGTCGACCGTAATCTTTCTTGACAAGTCGCCGCGGGCCACAGCCGTCGTGACTTCGGCAATGTTTCGCACCTGAGCCGTAAGGTTGCCGGCCATCGAATTGACCGAGTCAGTGAGATCTTTCCAGGTTCCCGCCACGCCGGGTACGTTCGCCTGACCGCCGAGCCGCCCTTCCGACCCCACCTCGCGGGCCACGCGCGTCACTTCGCTGGCGAACGCGTTCAACTGATCCACCATGGTGTTGATGGTTTCTTTCAGCAATAGGATTTCACCGCTGACATTGACCGTGATCTTCTTCGACAAGTCGCCGTTCGCGATGGCCGTCGACACTTCAGCGATATTACGGACCTGCGCCGTCAGGTTGCTGGCCATCGAGTTCACCGAGTCAGTGAGATCTTTCCAGGTACCGCCGACACCGGGCACCGCCGCCTGACCGCCGAGTTTGCCGTCCGTTCCTACTTCGCGTGCCACGCGAGTGACTTCGGAAGCGAACGAACGCAACTGGTCCACCATCGTATTCAGGGTTTCTTTCAATTGCAGAATTTCACCGCGAACATCCACCGTGATCTTTCGTGACAAGTCGCCGCGAGCCACGGCGGTCGCCACTTCGGCAATATTTCTCACCTGCGCTGTCAGGTTGCCCGCCATGAAGTTCACGTTGTCGGTGAGATCTTTCCACGTTCCTGCCACACCCGGAACTTGCGCCTGTCCGCCGAGTTTTCCTTCCGTTCCAACCTCTCGAGCCACGCGTGTTACCTCGCCCGCGAACGCGTTCAACTGATCCACCATCGTGTTGATGGTGTTCTTAAGCTCGAGAATTTCACCTTTCACATCGACGGTAATCTTTCGTGACAAGTCACCGCGGGCCACCGCCGTTGTCACTTCGGCGATGTTTCGCACCTGCGCCGTCAGGTTGCCGGCCATCGAGTTCACCGAGTCGGTAAGGTCTTTCCACGTTCCAGCCACACCGGGCACGTTCGCCTGACCACCCAGACGTCCTTCTGATCCGACTTCGCGAGCCACACGCGTCACTTCTCCGGCGAACCGGTTCAATTGGTCCACCATCGTGTTCAGCGTTTCTTTGAGCTGCAGGATTTCGCCGCGGACGTCAACGGTAATCTTTCTTGACAAGTCTCCGTTTGCGATTGCCGTCGCCACTTCGGCGATATTTCGAACTTGAGCCGTCAGGTTGCCGGCCATGAAGTTCACGTTGTCTGTAAGATCCTTCCAGGTTCCCGCCACACCGGGCACCTGCGCCTGACCGCCTAGCTTTCCTTCGGTTCCTACTTCGCGGGCCACGCGCGTCACTTCTCCGGCGAAGGCGTTCAGCTGGTCCACCATCGTGTTGATGGTTTCTTTCAGTTCGAGAATTTCCCCTTTTACGTCGACCGTGATTTTTCGTGACAAATCGCCGCGGGCCACAGCCGTCGTCACTTCGGCGATGTTTCGAACCTGGGCCGTGAGGTTTCCGGCCATCGCGTTGACCGAGTCCGTCAGATCTTTCCAGGTTCCCGCCACTCCGGGTACCACCGCCTGTCCGCCCAGCTTTCCATCGGTTCCTACTTCGCGCGCCACGCGCGTCACTTCCGACGCGAACGAGCGCAATTGGTCCACCATGGTATTGATGGCTTCTTTGAGCTGCAGAATTTCGCCGCGCACGTCGACCGTGATTTTTCGTGACAAGTCACCGCTGGCCACCGCCGTCGCGACCTCTGCGATATTTCGCACCTGACCCGTCAGGTTGCTGGCCATCGAGTTCACCGAATCCGTCAGGTCCTTCCAGGTTCCAGCGACGCCGGGCACTACCGCTTGTCCTCCCAGCTTCCCGTCCGTTCCCACTTCGCGAGCCACGCGCGTTACTTCGGAAGTGAACACGCCCAACTGCTGAATCATCGTGTTCACAATGTTTGCCGATCGCAAGAACTCGCCTTCAAGTGGCCGCCCATCGACGTCCAGCCGCACAGTCTGTGTCAGATTTCCCTGTGCCACAGCCGCAATGGCGCGCGTGACTTCCGTGGTCGGCCGGAGCAGGTCTTCCACCAGCGTGTTGACCGAAACCTCCATTTCGCCCCACGCCCCGCGGGACTCGTGAAAAGTCGTCCGCTCGCGGGTTCTTCCTTCTTTTCCCACCACCTGCCCCACGCGCTTCAATTCCTGCGCCATCTGCTGGTTCGCCGCGACAATCTCGTTGAACGTATCGGCAACCTTTCCCGCCAGTCCCGTCCATGAGCCCGGTAACCGAACCGAGAAGTCTCCGTCGCGCATCGTCTGCAGCGCACCCAGCACCACCGCGAGATCAGGCTGCCCCGTTTCCGCAACGGCGATCGCAGCGCCGTTCCCGCCATTCGAGGCATTACTGTCACGATTCATAACTGCCGCTTGGGCGTTCCTTCTCATAACCATATCTCCTGAATTGCTGGGTGGCCATTCCGACCCAAAGAAAGGGACTCCTCCCCCGAAATCCCGCAGGAAGAGCTCTGCGACATCCTGGTGCCGCACCTAGGGTAAGCATCTTTCGAGAGAGTGGATAGCAGCTCTCAAAACACGTGGCGCTACGAAAAGAGAGCTATCCTGCTATAGGTAACACAAGCGGGGCTTAAGACACTCTACAGTGTTTCCTGTAGGTCATTGACGATCTTCGTGGCCCTTCATGGCCCTTGTTTCTGAGAATCGGGCCCAAAGACCCTTCGCTGGACAATCTTTCCCGCAACTCACTACACTCGCCTTTATGCGCCTGGTCACATTCGAAGATCCCATGCGCCGATCCCGAGTCGGCGCCGTCACCGCCGACGGTCGCATCATCGATCTCAACTCAGCTTGCGCACTCTACCTGCGCGATGTGGAACGCGAAAGCGCCTTCTACCGCCTAGCCGACGCGTTCGTCCCAGCCAATATGCGATCCTTATTCGAAGGTGGGGACACCAGCCTCGAAGCTGCTCACAAAGCTTTTCTTCACGCGCAAGAAATCCCCGACGCCCTCGGCCCCCACGGTGAACTGATCACCCATACGCCCGAATACATCAAGCTCAGGGCTCCAATTCTCCCAAAGAAGTTCTTCCACACCGCCGGAAATTTCCGCGAGCACCACGAGGAGGCAACCAAGGCTGGCTTTTCCCACCCCGTGCTTCCCTGGATCGTCTTCTTCCAGAACGTCGACGCCATCATCGGCCACGACGAGCCTGTGATCTATCCCGAGCACCTGACCCAGGAACTCGATTATGAACTCGAACTGGCCGTTGTCCTCAAGAAATCCGGCAAGCACTTTTCCCCGGAAGAAGCCGCCGACCACATCGGCGGCTTTGTAATTTTCAATGACATCACCGCGCGAGACATTCAGCGCCGCGAAATGAAGTCCGGTGTGTTCAGTTTTTGCAAGGGCATCGACACCTTCTGCCCACTAGGCCCGTGGATCGTGACCGCCGACGAAATTCGCGATCCCCATAATCTGGCCATGGAACTCCGCGTGAACGGAGAATCCCGGCAGCGCTCCCATTCCAGCAAAATGTCGGTGAAGATTCCCGAGATCCTGTCCCACTATTCGCCCATGGGCTACAGTGCCGGCGACGTGGTCTCAACCGGCACGGTTTCCGGCGTTGCAGCTTTCAGCGGCGATCCGAAAGGCTGGTACCTGAAAGTCGGCGATGTCATGGAGTGTGAAATCGAGCAGATCGGCATCTTGCGCAATCGCGTGATCTCGTGGGAAGACGCCTACGGCCACAAACCTGCGGCACTCGCCACCCAGCAAACCACTTGACCCCTACTCTGCTATTACTCAAACGTGATGTCGCCGGCCCCAACGTGGGCATGCAGCCGGTACTTTCCTGAGCCGTGAGCATGAAAAGATCGAAATAGCCCGTCTTTTGAGACGCCGAATGGTCCGGTTTGAATATCCCCGGCCAGCACCGAAGCATCCGCAATCGCGTATTGCTCAGGTTGACCCACTTCGAGTTTGAGATCGCCTGCGTGCAGTTCGACATCTTTGTCGCCGAGCAGTCCCTCGATCTCCGCTTCACCCGCGGGCATTCGCAGAAAAAGATTCGAAACCCGTGGCACACGAATTTCAATTTCAAAATTGTTGCTTGGTCCGCCCTGGATTGAAAGGTCGCCGCTATTCCCCACCGTCTTCAAACTGACTCGCACGTCGCGCAACTCTGATTCGGTCTTGCCCCAAAACCGTACCGAGATCTTCTGGTCATCGCTGCCCATGATGTGCAGTTCGCCCGACCTCACATGCATTCGCAAGTGGCCGCCCGAGGGGAAATCGGCCTCAAACCGCTCCTGACCCACAACGCTCAGCGTTTTTTGTGCGAAAACGGCTCCGGACAGCAGGAACAAGCTTGCGACTGCGATGGCCAGCCACTTCATGAGCACACCTCCGCCCTCGCCATTAGATACGATTGAATTTCCAGGAAAGTTCCAGATATGCGACTGAAGATTGTGGCCTACCGCACGTGCGGCAGTACAGCCTCGCCAAATAGCTTCGCTTGCCCCACGCGATCCTCCCCCCAAATCTCCAGCATGATGTGCGTGCAACCCGCGTCCCGGTACTCCCGGATCCGTTGAATGCATTCTTCCGGAGCGCCTGCAATTGGACAAACTTTGCGGAGAATTTCGTCACTAACGGCCTGGGCCGCGGCTTTCCGCCCACCTTTTTCCATCGCATCGGCGACCGGCCGCAGCTCTTCGAAACTCAGGCCAGCGCACTGCAGCAGAACATCTGCTGACCCGCGAATATTCTGAACTTTATTTGCCAGATACATGGCTGCCTGCTCGCGCGCGCCTTCTTTGCCCTTCTTCGAATCCCGATGGATGCTGCCCACAATCACCGACCCGAGCACCAGTTGATCGGGATCCCTGCCCACCTTGTTCGCGCCTTCCTCCATGTTCTTCCGGGAGTAGCGAACGAATTCCGGCGTAGTGATGCTGGCAGTCAGCAGGCCATCTCCCACCGCTCCCGACATTTTTTGCAGCACCGGCCCAGTTGCCGCGACATAAACCGGCGGAACTCCGCGTGGCGTATGGGCTTCCTTTTTCAGTGCCGGCACACTCGCTGCAAAAACCTTTCCTTTGTATTCGAAAGCCTCCCCCTGCAGCACACCCCGGATCACGTCGATGCTTTCCCGCATGACCGTCGCAGGTCCAACCTTTTCGCCTTCGCCCTCACCAATTTCCTTCATGAAGATCTTCGAAGCGCCGAGCCCCAGCAGAAAACGATCCCCCGCCAGGTCCTGCATGACGCGCGCCTCCATCGCGATCTGCACCGGATGGCGGGTGTACGGCGAAATAATCCCCCAACCCAGTTGTATGCGCCGCGTTTGCGCAGCAATCATGGCAAGAATCGCAGTGGAGGACCGCGCTTCAAAACCGTGCTTTCTCCACCACGGATACGCTTCCGCAATCCAGAACGTATGGAAGCCGGCATCTTCACATGCCTGTGCCATCGCCGCAGTTTCGTGCACCGGCTCCATGCTCAACTGCAGAACACCAACATTGAATGGAATTGCCATACCCAGTCACGAGCTCCTAGCTGCTCACCTTACTCCGGATCTTTCCACGAATGTTCCAGGCCTTTGATCAGCTCCCACATGGCCTGATTCAGCGGCGTTCCGACCCCCATCTTTTTGCCCCATTCCACGATTGCGCCGTTCATGAAGTCGACTTCCGTCTGGCGTTTCGCGAGAACGTCCTGCAGCATGCTCGCGCGATGTTTTCCTGGAGCATCTGCACCTTTTTTCACCAATGCCCGCGGATCCCCATGCAACTCAATTCCAATTTTCTTGGCAACCGTTTCCCCTTCCTCGATCAGATCATTGAACAGCTGTCCGGTTGCACCGAATCGAGCAGCGGCACCGTGATGCAACAGCGTCAGCGCACCCACCGGATTCGTCGCAGCATTGAAGATGAGCTTCGTCCACTGCGCTCCCCGCGCATCTTTCATCGCAATGGTGTTCATACCTGACCGCGTCATCATGCCCGCCAACTCCTCAACTTTTTGCATCGGCGTCTGAGTTGGCTCAAACGGTCCAATCCATGTGTCACCTTTGATATCAAACCCGATGTTCCCCGGCGCAATGGGATGGCCCGCAGGGAAGGTTGTTCCGCGTATAACAAACCTCACGTGATCGGCGATAATCTCTTCGTTTCCAACTCCGTTCTGCACCGAGCAAACTGCGCTGTTTTCACCGAAGACATGGGCAACTTGCGCGATCGCGGCCTTCGTATGAATCGCCTTCGTGGCCACGATGCCGTAGTCGCAGCGCGGCAGTTCGCGCGCATCGCTACTCGCGTTCAGCCGCACAGTAAAATCCGCCGCTCCCGATAACCTCAATCCTGTCTGCTGAATTACCTGAACGTGCTCCTTCCATACGTCGTAGGCCCAGACCTCCGCCTCTCCGGCTTTTGCCAGATGCGCAGCGAACAAGCTGCCTACCGCACCGCAACCAATCACACAAATTCGCATCAGAATTCAGAAGTCAGAATGAAGAAGTTAGAAGAGCGGGTGCCCCATGTCTCACCGCTTTTGCGAGACATGGGATTCCACTGCTTATTTCCTCTCCCCACCTCGGTAGAACTTCCACTCAACATCCGCCAGGCACTCGCCTTCGCTCGCGCCGACGCGATAAGTATCCTGCGTGTACAGGCACACCTTTCCATACTGATCCACGACCTGCGGATGCAGAGAGAAAATCATGTTTTCCTGCAATTCCACGTCGCTGGTTGCGCCGATCGCGGGATACTCAAGCATGGTCGCCCCGATGCTGTGTCCCGACAGATGCCCGAGCGCGAATCCCTTCTTCGCGAACGTTTCCGCCACGGCCCGATGAACATTGCTGGCGCGCTCTCCAGCCCGCATGAGTTTCCGCGCCGCTTCCAGTGCATCCGGATAGGCATCCGCCATGGCTTGCGTTCGGGAACTGATTTTCCCCTGGATCAGTGGACGTGAAAATTCCACCCAATACCCGCCCACGCCGGTGATCTCCAGCGAGTAGAGCAGCAGATCATCTTTCCCCACCACGCGGTTTCCAGGAACCTTGAATGACGCTTCTGCCTCGCCGTTTGTGCCCGAAAGCAAGATATTCATCATCCGCGGCCCCGCACCTCGGGCAAAAAATCGCTCAACAGCCGGCGCCATGATCTCTGCTTCGGTTTTCCCGGGCGCATACGCACCCACCAGGGCCCAGAACCCATCCACGATGATGTCCATGGCATCCCGAACTTCGGCGAGTTCTTCTTCGCTCTTCACGGCTCTGGCATGATCAAACTGCTTATCGAACGGAACCATCTCGAATGCCGCATCCGCCAGTTCCCGATAATCCCTTACCGCCAGGATGAAGCTCATGCCATAAACACCGACGCGTTTCCATCTCCGTTCTGCCCCGCGTTCCCGAATCCATTGGCCAGGAATGTCCGGCCAGACATGGTCTTTGACCCAAGGCTTCTGCTTGTCGCCAATCCACCGCGCCTCGCGAGGAAACACCAGCGTGGGCTCTCCTTCGAGCGGCAGCACAACGTAGACATAGCGATGAACGATTTCGAAACCTGATGTGTACAGCACCGCACCTTCGAATCCGGCGTACTGATTGCCGCAGACGAGCAGTGCGTCCAGGCCTTCGCGGCTCATCGCGGCGCGCAGGTTCCGATGCCGGCGTTCGATTTCTTTTTGGCTAGGCAAGTTTTTATGAACTTACGACTGTACCCCACACAGTTCAGTCGCAACCAGTGCGTAGATTTTCGTCATGTCGACTAAGGTTTTAATCGCAACCTTTTCGCCTTCGGAATCGCGCGGGCCACTGGAAGGTCCATAGTTGACCGTTTCCACCCCATAGCGGCTGAGCACGCTCGCATCCGAGCACCACGTGACGACCTCCCGTTCTGGCCGCTTGCCCATGATTTGTTCGTGGCTGGCGTCGATCGCCTTGATCATCTCGTGTTCTTCGCTGATGCGCGCTCCCGGCACCGAAACATAGGTCTCGAATTCCAGCCCCCAGCTCGGATATTTCTTCTCCAACTCTGAAAACATCTGCTGAAAATTGCGCCGTGCTTCCGTCATGGGAATCGTCGGCGGCACGCGGACATCCAGAAATAATTCAGCTTTCTCCGGAGTTCGGCTGGCACGCCAGGCATGACCACCCCGAATTCCACCGATGTTTACCAGCGCCTTTTTTCCGCCATGCGCCGCGTTCTTTTCCCAGTTCGAGATCCATCTCATGATCGGATCCATCACTTGGTACAGGCGCCGAATGGAATTCATCTCCTCGCGCCCTTCACAGAATGCGGTATGCACATAAATTCCGGTGCACGAAACCCGCACCCACATCGAGCCAAAATGCTCCAGCACGACGCGTGTGTCCGTGGGCTCTCCAAGGATACACATGTCCGGCAGAATGCCATGATTCACCAGGTAGTGCGTTCCCGCTCCGTACCCGCGATATTCTTTGCCGCTGAACTCACCCCATTGCGTCTTCTCGATTTCTCCCGCCACCGCCGCAACGATCAAATCCCCTTTCAAGCGGATTCCAACCCGCTGCAGCGCCTTCACGGCATGGGTGTAGCACACCAGCGCGCCCTTCATGTTGTAGATACCGAGCCCGTAAACGAATCCATCCTTGAGCACCGCATTGGGCTTATATCCGATGCCCGTAAGAAACTCTTCGCGCCCGGTATTGGAGGTATCCATGTGGCCGTTGAACATTAAGTTCTTGCCACCGCCACAACCAACCCATCGTGCTACGACATTGGCGCGTCCTTCTTCCACTTCCTGCCAGGTCACATTCAGCCCGAGTTGCCGCAGCGCATTTTGCATGTACTGCGCCATCGCGAGTTCTTCCCCGGTCGGGCTGGGGATGTTAATGACGTCGCAGGCCATCGCTACGATGTCATCTTCGCGCACCTCGGCGACGATTCTCTCGGCTAGCTTGGGTTCGAGTTTCAGTGCTGGCTTTGGCACGTTTGCACTAATCGGAAATCGTCCGGATAACTACATAATTTTTCATTGCCGCTGTCTGTGATAAGAAAATTGTCTTCGAGCCGCAGCCCGCCGCCGCCCTCCCAGTAGATACCCGGCTCAATCGCCAGCACCATGCCCTTTTGTATTGTTCCCCCGCCGGCCTGATGCGCGTAAGGAGGTTCGTGCGCCCGTGCCCCCACCCCGTGGCAAATCGGATGCGAAGGCTGTCCCGGATATCCTCCCTCCGCAATTCGTGCGCGGATCAGCCGATCTAACTCCGGGAAACTGGCTCCATCCCGGGCGTAGGAAGCCGCCTCATTGAAAACTCTCAATAGTAGATCAAGCAACTTGTGGTATTGCGGGGTGAGTTCCCCAGGACAAACATTTTTGGTCAGATCAGTCCAATACCCATCCGCGCACACCCAAATCTCAAACAATGTCGGTTCATTTTCCTGAACGGGCCGATCGCCAGTTGCGGTAAAGGTCGCAATTCCCTTGCCCGACCACACCAGCGTGAATGCTCTCGCCATCTCAACCTGGCCCTTATAGCCGACTCCAAGCCCGTGGACAAAGCTTTCAAACATTCCGCCGACTTCACTTTCCTTCATTCCCGGTCGCATGTGCTCGCGGGTGTGCTCCATGGCAAGCGCCGCCAGCTCGTTCGCCAGCTTCATGCGCTCAATTTCCTGCGTAGTTTTGATTGCGCGCGCCTCATTCAGCAACGGCGTCGCATCGACCACCTCGCCGGCAATCTCGCGAAAAGAATCGAAGTATTTTGCGGTTGGAGTGGTCGGCTCCCCCACCATGCGATCCGACGCCTGCGTCCCCATGTTCAGCTCAATTCCAACCCTGTCGGTGAGCCCGCGCTCTTTCAACGTTTGCAGCGCAATATCCAGCGCACGATACTGCGGCGGACGCGGATCGCTTGAGTGATAGCTCTTGAACAACCGAATGTCCTTCGTCCACGAATTTCGCTGCGCGTCGGCCAATTGCGGCTCAATCGCGATCAGCGTCGCCTCGCCTTCGCGCGGAAACACCACCGCGTCATATCCCTTCATGCACCAGTAATTCGTGAGGTAGAGAATGTTGTCCGGTGCGCGCACGACGAGTGCGCTCAGGTCTTGCTCAGCCATGAGCTTGCGCACGCGATTCAATTTGGTTGGGTCAATCGGCCAAGCCATAATTCATCACCAACAGTCGCTAGCTTTCCTACGTCGCTGAGCGGTTTTCATCCTTGAAATTCCACGCTGCTTCTTTGCCTTTGATCAACCGATAGACCGCCGTATGCAGCGGCGCAGCAACGCCCACTCGCTCCGCCTCCCGCGCTATTGCCCCGCTCAGGAAGTCGACCTCCGTGAGAAATTGTCGGCGCACGTCATACAGCATCGACGGCGGATGGTTTGTCCGTGCGCCAATCTTATTCATCTCCCACGGATCATCATGCAGCCGCACACCAGCGGCACACGCCACTTTTTTCCCTTCTTCAATCAAATCGTGCAGCAGATGCCCCAAATTCGCGAACTCCGCTTCATCGGCAAAATGCGGCGAATGCGGCAATCCTGTTAACGCCGACACTCCATTTACCGATGCATTGAAGATTAACTTCGACCACTGTGCCGGACGGGCATCCTGCAGCGGTTCGGCCTTTAAGCCGCTCGCATTGATCAATTCCGCCGCCTCTCGTACCAGCGCATACGGAGTGTGCCGTGGCTCAAACGGCCCGAGCCAGGTCGCCGTATTCAGTTCATACTGCACGTGGGTGTCGCTATGCTTGGTGCCGCTCATGAATGTCGTTCCGCGAATCACCTGCCCGCGCGTGTGCTCGGCAATGATCTCTTCGCTGCCCAAACCGTTCTGCGCCGAGATCAGCGCCCCTTGATTGAACCGGCAGCCAATTACCGCGACACAGCTCTCAACCTGTGTGGCCTTGGTCGCGACAATTCCCAAATCGCAATCCGGCACTTCATTCGGATCCGCCGTGGCCTTGAGTCGCACCTGAAATTCGTGCGTTCCCGAAACCGTTAGACCATCGCGATTCAAGGCCCGCGCATGATCTTCTCGCCGCACAAATGCCCAGACTTCCGCCACCTGCGCCAGGTGCGCCGCGTACAAGCTCCCGATCGCGCCACACCCGACGATGCAAACTCGCTTCATTCAACCGCTTCAGACTCGCTTCTCGATCTTGACCAGCTTCTCTGCCTGTCCAACTTCCTTACCGACCAACGCCCGAAACAGCCGGTCCGCGTTATTGAACGAGTCATCAATGATTACGCCACTCGCAAACACCGCATCCTGCAGCGCCGCCGAGATGGTATGCACCGGAGCAGCGCCCCCCTCGCCCATTCCTTTGGCGCCGCTGTAACTGTGCGGCGACGGCGTGGAAATGTGATCGTATTTCACGACCGGCATATTCATCGCCGTGATCGGTGTGTAGTCGCTGAAGGTGCTGGTCAGCATGTTCCCGACCGCGTCATAGACGCAGTTCTCAAGCAAGGCCGCCCCGATGCCGTGCGCCGTGGCCCCGTAGACCTGCCCTTCCACAATCGGCGGATTGATAACCGTGCCGCAATCATCGACCGCAACATAGTCGAGTATTCTTGGGATGAACGTGTCCCGCTCCACTTCCACTACCGCGATGTGCAATTGCGATGCGTAGGTCAGCGTCAGATTTCCATACTTCTTCTGTTTGTCCGGAACCTTGAACGGCGCCCGCCAGATGTAGCGGCAATTCAGTGTGATTTCGTACAACTCCTGCGGAAGCGCGGCGCTGTTGGCATTCACCAGATTTGCCAACCCCCAATAGTTGATCGACTTGCCATTGCCCTTCGCGCGCAACTCCGGCCCTTGCGCACCCATTCCGAATTCGACATCCTGTTCGCTAGTCTCCAGCACAAACGCCCCCAGCCGTTTCATCTCAGCTTTCAACTTCTGCGCCGCCCCATGCACCGCCGACAATCCCGAGACCGCAAACTGACTGGCATACGTGCCCGAAAATCCCGTGTGCACGTTGCGCTCGGTGTCAAAGCCGGTGCGTACGGTAACCAGATCCGGATGAATATTCAGCACATCGGCCACGACCTGCGCGGCGGTCGTTTCATGCCCCTGCCCCTGCGGACAGGATCCCACTGCCACCACGACTTCTCCGTAGATATCCAGCTTGCAATTAGCGCCCTGCGAATTCCCTGAATACGGCAACCCAGGATTCACAATCTGCGACTGTCCAAAATTATTCGTTCCTGAATCCAGCGTCGTTCCGATCCCAATCCCGATCAACCGGCCTTGCTTGCGACCCTCCACCTGTTTCTTCTTCCACTCATCCCAGCCAATCTTCTGCTTCGCGAGCTCAAGCATCTTCGGATAATTGCCCGAGTCATACACGCATCCATTCGGCGTCGTATAGGGAAACTCCTCCGGCCGAATGTAATTCCGTATTCGCATTTCGTCCGGCGCAATTCCCAACTCATGGGCGCAAATATCCACCACCCGCTCCAGAAACCACAAATGCTGCATGCGCGAATACCCACGATTCGGGCCCACCGGGCACTTATTCGTCACCACCTGCGTGAAATCGATGCGCGCATTCTTGAACCGATACACTCCAGAAAACACCTGCGACCAGATTACGCACCCCAGCGGCTCATATCTGGGATAGGCGCCACAATCGTCAATATGCCGTGACGTAATCCCGGTGATCACGCCATTCTTATCCAGCGCGACCCGCGTATCGCGAAACGTCCTTTCATTCCCGTGGGCGCTCGACGTCATGTGCTCCGATCGCGTTTCCACCCACTTCACCGGACGTCCGCCGGCCTTCTTCGACGCCAGCGCACACACCGCCATCTGCGGATAGCTCGTGATTTTGATCCCGAAACTCCCGCCAATATCGAACGTCTCCACGCGAATGCGATCGATGTGCACGTTCAGGTGCGCAGCTAGAAACTGAATCGCAAACGATGGAAACGAATTGTTACAGGAGTAGTAAATGCGCTCATCTTTCGGATCCCACTCCGCGATGATCACGTTGTTTTCCAGCGGCGTGCTGGAAAAACGGTGGAAGTGCAGGTGATCGATATTCACGACGTACGCCGCTTCCCGAAACGCTTTCTCGACGTCTCCATACTCGAACACGCCATTCCACACCCGATTCGTGCCAGCCTCGCCGTGCAGAATGCTTTTTGCCGCTAGTGCCGACTCGACGTCCATCACCGGATCAAGCTGTTCGTACTCCACCTGCACCAATTCCGCCGCATCTTCCGCCAGCGCCGCCGATTCCGCCACCACCGCAGCCACTGGCTCCCCCTGGTAGCGTACCTTCGAGACCGCCAGCGGATAATCTTTAATCTTTGCGAATGGCTCCGGCCCGATCTCAATGAACGGCTGCGTCTGCGGCACAATATCCTGTCCCGTCACAACACAAACTACTCCAGGCAGTTTCTCAGCCGCGGATACATCCACGCTGGTGATTTTCGCGTGCGCATAAGGCGATCGCACGAAGCTCAGATACAGCATCTCGCGCAGCTTAATGTCATCCGTAAACCTGCCGCGCCCTCGCAGCAAGCGAGACTCTTCTTTCCTCGGCAGCGCCTTGCCTACCCAGTTCTTCCCGTCTTTGATATCAGTCTCCGCCACCGGCCCTCTGCGCTTTTGTGGTTATTGTTTGTCTTCGCGCCGTTCGCCTACGCTTCGGCGTGCTCCGCGCTAAAACCATCCGACTAACCCTTTAACGCCGCCTGTAGAGCATCAATCAGCTTCTGAACATTTTTCTTTCCCAGCGGCTCCAGCAAGCCTCCTGCCACGGATGCCAACTTTCCAAACACCTGCGCCTCGCCTTGCCATGCCACTTTCGTCCCGCCGCTGTCGACATAGGACAAATCAAATCCCGCTGTGAACGCCACTCCCCCGCCTGCCACACTTCCCTGTCCTTTGTATTGCGCGCGCCTGGGACGCTCTCCGTCCGCCAGTTCCATCTTCACCTGCGCTACGCCTTTGATATGCGAAATCCCTACATTCACCTTGACTGTGAAGTGGTTCCCATCCTGTACCTCCATCCCACGGAACTCCGGCAGCAGCGGCGCAAACTTCGCCGGGTCCACCAAGAACTCGTAAACCTCTTCCGGGCTCCTCGGGACCTCGAATTCGCCTAACATCTTGATCGCCATGCTTACGCGCCCCTCATCGCCTCCGCCGCCAGCCGAATCGCTTTGAAGATATTCTGATATCCGGTGCACCGGCACGTATTGCCGGCAATCGCTTTGCGAATTTGTTTTTCGCTCGGCTGCTTGTTCTTGCTCAGCAGTTGTACCGCGGACAGCATAATTCCCGGGGTGCAGTAGCCGCACTGCAGTCCATAGGCGTCACCAAACGCCTTCTGCACCGGATGCAGCGTGCCATCTTTCTCCAGCCCTTCCACCGTGGTGATTTCCGCCCCATTCGCCTGCACCGCCAGCACCGTGCAAGACTTTACCGCCGCGCCATTCATCAGCACCGTACATGCGCCGCAATAAGTCGTGTCGCATCCCACGTGTGTTCCCGTTAAATCAAGCTGCTCGCGCAGCATTTCGACCAGGAGAGTTCTCGGTTCTACCCGCAACGAATGCTGCTTTCCGTTCACCCTCACTTGTATCTCGATTTTTTCCTTTGTCTCACGCATAAATCGGACCAACCTCAACCTGCTCGCCGCAGGCTCGCCGCATGGCAATCTGAATTGCGCGCTTCACCAGGCCCGTCACCAGCATTTTCTTGTACTCCGCCGATCCGCGCATATCGGTCTGCGGATCCGCCGCCGCCCGCGCCGCCTCGCCCGCAACCGCGATTATCTTGTCTGTGATCTCCTGCCCCAGCAGCGCCCGTTCTGCATCTTTCGCCCGGATCGCCGTCAGCCCCACGCAACCCAGCGCGATCGCCGCGTCTTTGCAAGTCTTGCCGTCCATCGTCAGTTGCACCGCGGCACTCGCCGTCGCATACACCGGAGCCGCTCGTTTGAACGCCAGATACGCGCCGCCGCTGCCTTTCGCAGGAACCTTCACCGCGATTTCGGATACCAACTCATCCGCCGCCAGCACCGTCGTGTAAGCGTCTTTGATGAACTCCGGCAGCGCCACCATCCGCTCGCCGCTTTTACCGATACACCGGACTTCGGTAGCCAACGTCATCAGCGCTACCGCCCAGTCCCCGCTCGGGTCCGCCTCCGCTACCGAGCCCCCAATCGTGCCTCGATTCCTCACCTGCACATCGGCGATTCCCGCGGCGCAGTCATGCAGAATTGGCACCCTCATTGCGACGCTGGAATTCTCAATGTCCGCATGCCGGGTCATCGCTCCAAAACCCAGCACACCGCCATCTTCTCTGATGTAAGAGGTTTCTGGAATGAAGTTCAGATCGACCAGGTGCTCAGGATTGGCAAAGCGCAGCTTCATGAGCGGGATCAGGCTCTGCCCTCCCGCCAGCGGCCGCGCTTCGTCGCCCAATTGCGACAGCATGATCGCCGCTTCTTTCAATGACGACGCGCGATGGTAGTGGAATGGTCGGGGATACATTCTCGCGAATCCTCCCGGCGCCTGCCAGCTCGCTCCGGGCGAATAAGCTTACCAAACTGGATAGCTCATGTCTCGCCGCCTTGTGGAGGCGAACCATGCGACTGGCGTCGCTGCCTCGTCCATGCCGTGGCTGTGCTCTTTCCCATACTTTCTCTGAATCTGCTCGAGAGTTGCACGCCAGAACAATCGTGCCCACACTGACCAGGTAGGTCAAATGACGTCATCTACAACTGTGCTCGTTGATTGCACTCACGATTTTTGAACTGCTCGGATTTCCTGCACTGCTCGATAGGCCTGATCAATTGCGGCGTCGGTCTCCGCGGTTGCGGCAGAATCTGAATTGGCGATCGTAATTCTCCCGTACGGCTTGCGCCCGATCACCCACGGCTGTTCCTGCTCTTTCCAATCCGGATCAAACAGCGGGTTGGGGGAGAAAGCATAGCCGTGCGCCCAGCGGTTCACGGTGATGCCCTGAATGTCGCGTGCAGGATCAAATCCTGCCGTTCCCAGCATGCTTCCGAGCTGCTCACGAATGTTGCGCTCGAAAGTCGTGAACGGTGTTCCCATTAGCTCGAACCGTCCTGCACGATTCTGATCGCGCGCTGGCAGTCCTGGTTTGCACGGCGTGCGCAGCATGAACAGCACGATCGGCTCTTCCGGCTTAGACGAGAACTGATAATCGCCCAGGCTGACCGGGAAATCGAGCATCGTGAAATTGTGAAAGCTGCCGGGAGAAACGATTTGGTGAATCCCCAGTTTATGGAAACTGATCCAGTTGGAAATCGCAACGTGCGTATACACCAACGGAGACTTGACCAGATAGGAGAGCCCCGCCTTCTGTTCTTCCGGAAGTTCTGGGCAAAGATACGGAATCATGGTGTTGTAACAGGCGAGGACGCAATTTTTCGCGCGCACCACCTGTAGCTTTCGCCCACGTTCGTAGGCGATTTCCACTTCCTTCGCGGTTTGTGCCGGCCCAACGTGGCTGACGTGAACAACCGTGCTGTTCAGCCGGACACGAACCGCAGAACCCGCATCATCGAGGCGGCTGTAATCCGTCGGAGCGGTAACGACGTCCTCCATCGTGTGGCCAGGAATCGAGCCAGGCACCAGCGAGCGCACCAGCATCCGCGCGATCGACGCGTTGCCATCCGGAAAATGGAAAATATATGGCTCCGTTTGGCGTTCGCGATCCCCAGTTCCAAGATTCAGTCCGTCAAAACCCGGATAGCTGACGGCTCCATAATCGTCGCCTGCTTCATAGCAGTAGTACGCCGGTACCGCGTCAATGTTTACCGTGAACAAATCATTGGTGTAGGTCTGAAAGAAAGGCAGGGCGTCAGGAGTGACTTTGCAAATCTGTGTCAAGAAATCCGCATAGCTGATTTTTGTGAGGCGCTCCATCTTCTGCTCGCGGCTGAGATTCGGCAGATAGTCCTTTTTCTCCGTATAAACCCGAACAATGTCTTTGCGCACATTTTCGGAGAGAGGAGACTTGGCCAGGAATTCCGGCCACGGCACTTTCCCCATGCCGGGAACGACACGATCCTCACCGAACGTGGCGCGATCGTAGAACATGGCCGTGCCGAGTTGACTGTAAAGCGTCCGGTCGTACGCCTTGTAGAACCGTTTCACGTCAATGCCAAGCTCGACCAGCAAACCCATCGCCTCTTTGCTGTATTCAGCCGGATGCTCAATCGACATCGTGCCACCATGGCTGATCAGCGTGCGATTCCCTACCCGAAACTCATTGCGCTTGGCATGACCGCCAAAGTCATCGTGATTGTCGAGGATCAAAATGCGGGCCTTGTCTCCCACCATCTTGCGATAGAAATAAGCAGCAGCCAGGCCGCTAATTCCTGCGCCGACAACCACCAGATCGTAAGCCTCGCCCGTCACCTCCGCCTTGCCAGACTCATTCCACGATTCGCCATCGCGCAATCGATGGGCGTAGGTAAAGCTACCGTCGTGGTTCCCGCGCATCCCGGTCAACGCCGGAGGATAGTAGCCCGCAGCTTTGTCGGGCGCATAAATCGATTCGTCCAGCGCCAGCGCTGCCGCAGGAATCAGGGCACTGCCAATCGTCAGCGCAACTCCATTCAAGAAGTCGCGCCGCGAGATCTGACGATCCATTCCCAAATCTTTCTCATCACTCATCGCGAGGCTCCGAACTGCTGCTGATTATAAGCGGGGGTGCCCCAATGTCTCGCCGCTTTTGCGAGACATGGGACGCGCTCTCGTCGACAGAAGAATACGTTCTCAGCCCTGGCGAGGTTTGTGCGACGCAGTCGCGCCGAGTCGAGGAACTGCTGTTTCCACTCTCCAAATCAGTCTCGAAAGCAAGGCGCGGTCAGGGTCTACGGCCCACCTTTTTCGCTTCGCGCTTGCGCCCGCGCTCCACGCCTACGCTGAGCCGATCAGCGGCATCATTTGCCCGTCTGCGCATTTCCGAGGCATCGCGCGTATGGCGGTCCGACGAGTCTCTGGCGCTATCAGCGCGCTCCCGAGCTTGGGCGGCGGACTGTCGATACTTCTTCGCCATAGTCACGATCGTACCCGGCGTCGGCCATGTCGGTGATTTGACGATCTAACTGAAACATAACGGATTCACCCATGCACGTCAAAGCTCGGTACGGGGGCAGGAATGCGGACGGATCTGCGCGATGCGATGCGGCAGTTGGGCAAGACCCACGGCTTTGCGGCAACGGTTTTGATCACACTGGCCTTGGGGTTTGGGAGCCACCACCGCAATCTTCACGCCGGTGAAACAGGTGATGTTGAAGTCGCTGCCGGTGAGGTTGGTATACCCAAGTGGATCTTGCAGGGTGCCCCATGTCTCGCCGCCTTTGCGAGACCTGGGAGAGACGCGCTCCCCATCGCTTCCGCCGACTCCTGACTAGTGACTACTTCGTGTGCATTCTCGGCACAAATGCCGGCACACGCCCGGCATACTCATCAAACTTCGTCCCAAACGTCTCGCGCAGCAATTTTTCTTCGGCACTAATTCGAATTTGATTTCCGATCAGAAATAGAACGACAGCCAGCGCGAGCGCCCACCACGTCGCAAGCACTAGCCCGGTAGCCACCATCAGCCCGAACATCCCGAGATAAATCGGATTGCGAACTATAGAAAACGGTCCTTCCGTGATCAACTCGTGCCCCTCGACCACCCGCGCTGCATACGTCCATTGCTTACCGAGCGTCTGCACTGCCCGCAGGCACAACCAGTTGCTGACGTACGCCAGCACCACGGGCACACAGGCAAGAACCACTTCTCCGGCGAGCGATTCCTTAAATGGCCACCAGTAGCTCCGGCGGGCCATCCATACCAGCGCGAAGCCGCAGCTTTGCAGCACGATCCCCCACTTCGCCATCGAGGCGCGTTTTGTTTCCTGCGCTTTAGGAGGCTTCTTCCGTACAAAGAAAATCAGCGCGAAGATGAACCACGACAAACCTACTAAGATCAGCGCCGCCAGGCCGATATAGTCGGTGTGAAGCTGTCCCATTCTGGGCTCACTATATCAGTGCCCGATTTCTGATCTTCGACTTTTTCCTTCTCCCTTCTTACTTCTCACTTTTGACTTCTCAGGGTGCCCCATGTCTCGCCGCCTTTGCGAGACATGGGAATCAGAATCAACTGTCATCCTGAGCGAAGTCACTGATTCGCTGGCGAATCTGGACGCTGTCGAAGCATCCATTACCCGTTATCACCAGCAATGGCCTCTCAAGGGTCATCCCGGCAGAGCGGCGCTCTGGAGCGATCTTACGACTGCTGCCGGTCCCAATGAAGCAGCCGTGATTGCCTGTCGACCGCAGCCACTGGAGTTCGGTCGGGCTGGTCAGTTTACGGATTGCCCGTCATCGGTCCGCAGAGCCTCGGAAGACCCGCTACGACTGGTTGCATGAGTAGGTGGGCGTGGCGCTTGATTGTTCAACGCCGCCCGGCGAGCGTGCTAACATCGTTGGCCGCGATGGCTACCACTGCTACTTCTCCCCGTCCGCTTGTTTCCCCCGCGGCGCGAGACCGCAAGTTCTACACCGGCATGGCCATCGCGATGCTGTTCACGGCTCTGGTCGGCTTCTCGCGGACGTACTTCCTCGGCCTGATTTCCGGGCATGCGACAACCATCACCGGCCGCGTTCCGAACGCAACCGTGCATCTGCACGCGCTGCTGTTCATGTCGTGGCTGGTCTTTTTCATTGTGCAGACCAACTTGGTCGCGACACACCGCGTGAAAGTGCATCGCAAGCTCGGCTACTTCGGGGTGGCTCTGGCGGCGGCAATGATCGTGGTCGGCGGCCGCACCGCGGTCGAAGCGGCGCGGCTCGGCGCGGTCCCACCGGGCGCCAAGCCGTGGAATTTCATCGCCATCCCCTTGGGTGACATCACGACCTTCGCCTTGTTTTTCCTCGGGGCCGTCCTCTGGCGCAACGACAAGGACAAGCACAAGCGCCTGATGATTCTCGCCTCCACCTGCCTGATGGCTGCGGCACTGGTGCGCTTTCCCGGCGTCCTGGCCCTTGGAGCACTGGTCTCCTACGGTCTCATGCTGGTGTTCCCCATCGCTGGCGCGGTGTACGACCGGTGGTCACGCGGGCGCGTCCACCCGGTGTACTGGTGGGGGCTGGCGCTGCTCGTGCTGGGCGTCGCCGCGCGCGTCGCTCTGCTCGGCAGCCCGACTTGGGCGCACGCCACCCAGTCGCTGTTCGGCTAGTCTGCACCTTCCTGCTACCTAGGCGATCCCATATCTACCAGTAGACCTGAGTCATCTAGCGAGGATTGCGATGATTGGAGGACAAACCAGTTCAGGATAGTCGCCTATTGGGAACTTAACTTCTGGATTGCCCGTGATCCAGGCGTGACCCGAAAATTTCGGGGCAATTGGGTGCATCGTGAGTTGCTCTCAGCTAGTCGTGAGGGCGCAATCCTTCACGTACTATTGGCTTGCCGTTGAGAAAGATAGTCTCTATCGAGTCATACGCCGAAACAGTCACGAGCGGATTGTCCTTGAGCAGGAGCAAGTCGGCCCTCTTGCCAACTTCAATGGATCCTAATTCGTACGACAGTCCGAGGGCTGTTGCATTGTCAAGCGTCGCGGATCGCAAAATTAGGGATAGTGGAGTACCCGCGTCGGCCCAATTCTGCAATTCAAGCCGGCCGTTTAGTCCCGGCGGATTGCCGAGACCATCGCAGCCTACACTGGCGCGCTTGTAGAAATGGCAGGGGGCACGAAGGCCGGACGCCGTCGTTGAGCGGCTCTGGAACGAGATCACGCATTCGCATTTCGGCTCGGGGAGGTAACTTCTGGTTGTCGGCAATTGGGAAGTTGACTTCCGGATTGCCCGTCATCAGCCCGCAAGGCTGGTCCCCGGCTTGAGAAGGGCCGATGATCCGAGATTCGTCCAGTTCTCGGTTACTTCTTCAAGCCCGCACTGAAATTCGTCACCTCCCGGAACCGCTATTTCTTTCGTGCGATCGAGGCATCTTCCAGACTGTTCTTTTTGTTCCACCCGTGGAAACGCGATAAGTCACCGGCGCGCCAGGCCTCGCGTAGTCCTGGGCGACTAAGATCCCAGTCTGGTCGAATTTGGCTGGTTACCACGCGCAAATCGTGCCAGAGATCGATGACGGAGGGACGCCCCCAAAACCAGTAGCCGTTGTACATGCTGTAAATTACGAGGCCCGGCTTGAGCACGAGCGTATGCGGGATCATCGGGTTGTGCTCAGGGTCGGTGTACTCCTGGATGTCGAGATCCTTCTGAACTTTTCGGTCAGGGTCCGAAAGGAATGTCCACTGGGCTCCGACTGAGGCACGGAATTCCTGAAGAGTAT
>Ga0070741_10004148_pt1 | contig 34300 bp, 28 predicted proteins | sample Coa_R1_4_FD_66440 | JGI IMG/M metagenome (GOLD analysis project Ga0070741, IMG submission 66440) | Surface soil microbial communities from Centralia Pennsylvania, which are recovering from an underground coalmine fire - Coalmine... | ecosystem: Environmental > Terrestrial > Soil > Unclassified ... | reverse complement strand
GCGCGGGCGTGGAGGGCGAGGCGCTCGGGGTCCGCTCGGCGATCGCCGTCCGGCGCCTCCTGGTCGGCGCGTCGCGCGGCGGCCTGTCGATCGACCTCGAGGGGAAGCGCGAGGCCTGGGTGACGCTCGACGCGCTTGTGGCCGCGGCGGAGCCGGGATCGATCCTGGTCGACGAGGCGGCGGCGGCGTTCCTCGAGCGGCACTTCCCCCTGGCGGAGACGGGCGGGCTCGCCGGGCCGCCAGGCGCGCGGCGCCTCGAGCGCGGCGAGCGCTTCGGCCCGAACCGGCGGCTCGCGACGTTCGTCGGACGGGGCCGCGAGCTCGACCTCCTGGCAACGCGGCTGGAGGACGCGCGGCGCGGCCACGGCCAGGTCGTGGGCATCGTCGGCGAGGCGGGGCTCGGGAAATCCCGGCTGCTCCACGAGTTCCGCCGGCAGCTCCTGGCCGACCCGGACCGCCGTGTCACGTGCCTGGAGGGGCGATGCCAGCCCTACGCGACCGCCGTCCCGTACGGGCCGATCCTGGACATCCTGCGCACGAACTTCCGGATCGCCGAGGGGGACACCACGCCGGCGATCGCGGGGAAGATCCGGGCCGGTCTGGCGGAGAGCGGGCTCGCCCCCGAGGAGGCGGCGCCCTACGTCCTCCACCTGTTCGGGATCGCGGACGGCACCGCGGCGCTGGCCGCCCTCCCACCGGCGGCGGTCCGCGCGCGGACGTTCGAGGTCCTCCGCCAGCTCATCCTCACGGGGGCGCACCGGCGCCCCATCGTCTTCGTGGTCGAGGACCTCCACTGGATCGACTCGACGTCGGAGGAGTGCTTCACGAGCCTGATGGACAGCGCCGCCGGCGTCCCCGCGCTGGCGATCGTCACGTATCGCCCCGGGTACCGCCCCCCCTGGCTGGACCGCTCGTACGTGACGCAGGTCGCGCTCCCGCCGCTCTCCCGCGACGACGCTCTCGCGATCGTGCACTCGGTGCGCGGCGGAGAGCCGGTGCCCGACCGCGTGGCGACGACGATCCTCGACAAGGCGGAGGGGAACCCACTCTTCCTGGAAGAGCTCTCCCGCGCGGTCGGCGCGGCGGGCCCGGCGGGCGAGCCGCTCCCGATGCCCGACACCATCGAGGAGGTGCTGCTGGCCCGGATCGCCCGGCTGGCCGAGGTGCCGCGCCGGCTGCTCCAGACGGCGGCCGTGATCGGCCCCGACGTGGCGCTCCCGCTGCTCCGCGCGGTCTGGGACGCCCCGGATCCGGACCCGCCGCTCCGGGAGCTCATGCGTCTCGAGTTCCTGTACGCCAAGAGCGGCGGCGTCGAGCCGGTGTACGGGTTCACCCATGCCTTGACGCGCGACGTCGCCTACGAGAGCCTCCCGGCGGCGGAGCGCCGCGCCCTCCACGGCCGGACCGCGCGGGCGCTGGAGACCGTGTACGCCGACCGGCTGCCCGAGGTCTACGACCGGCTCGCCCACCACTACGCGCGCACCGACGAGGCGGACCGGGCGGTCGGCTACCTGGCGCGTGTCGCCGATCGCGCGGCGCGCGGTCATGCCCACGCCGAGGCCGTGCGCGTGCTGGAGGAGGCGCTCGGGCACGTCGACCGGCTGCCGGCCGGCGAGCGCGAGCGGCGACGACTGGAGCTGGCGGTCGCCCAGGCGTCCTCCCTGCTGCCGCTCGGCGCGTTCCGGGAGCTCGTCGACCGGCTGCTCCGGCACCGCCTCACCCGGGAAGCGCTCGACGACCCCGGCCTGAGCGCGCCGTACGAGCTCCTGCTCGGACGGGGTTACCTCTTCCTCGGCGACGACCGCGAGGCCTCGGCCCACCTCGAGCAGGCGCTCGTCGAGGCGCGGCGGGCCGACGACCGCGGGACCCAGGGGCAGGTCCACTACGCCCTCGCCCAGCGCGGGGCGCTCTCCGGGGAGGCGCGGGCGGGGCTCGAGCACGGGCGCCGGGCGCTCGCCCTCCTGGAGGCGGCTGGCGAGACGTGGTGGCTCGCCTCCGCACACTGGATAATCGGCCTGAACCAGGCGCTGCTCGGCGAGGTCGACGCGGCGCTCGCCTCGGAGGCGATCGCGCAGGCGCGCGGGGCCGAGGTCGGCGATCCCCAGGCGCTCAGCGCGGCCTGCTGGGCGAGCGGGATCCTCCACGTCACCCGCGGCGAGGTGGAGGCCGGGATCCGTCTCTGCGAGGCGGCGCTGGCCGCCGCGCCGGATCCGCTGAACACCGCCCTGGCGCTCGGATGGCTCGGCTTCGTCCGGCTCGAGGCGGGACAGCTGGACGAGGCCGTCGCGCGGCTCGAGGGGGCGCTCCGGCTGCTCGAGCAGTTCGAGTTCCCGCAGCCTCAGGCCTGGTTCTCGGCGTTCCTGGCCGAGGCGCATCGCCGGGGGCGCCGGCTCGACCCCGCCGAGGCGCTGGCCCGCCAGGCCCTCGACCTGGCGCGGAGCAGCGAGTCGCGGTACGGCCTCGGCTGGGCGGAGCGCGCCCTCGGCCAGGTCGCGCGGGCGCGGGGCTCGCTCGGCGAGGCCGCCGACCACCTCCGCGCGGCCCTGGCGACGTTCACGGCGATCGGCGCGCCGATCGACGCGGCGCGGAGCCATCTCGAGCTCGCCGTGCTCCTGCGCGAGCGCGGCGACGCCGCCGCGGCCGTCGAGCACGCGCGGGGGGCGCATTCCGCGGGCGAGGCCCTCGGCCTCCCGGCGTGGACCGCCCGGGCGGCGCCCCTGCTCGCGGAGCGCGGGGGCGTGCCCGGGCGGGCCGCCGAGGCCGGTCCGCCCCGCGCGACTGCAGGATGACCGGCGCCAGCTTCCCCCGCGCGACCCGGCCGCGGTCGTTCAGGAAGCCCGATCCCGCCGCGATCCCGCGCCTCGAGGCGCTCGCGCCCGATGCCCTGCGCGCCTGGCGCGCGGACCTGGTCGCGCTCCTGCGCGACGCCGTCGACGGCGGCGCCTCTGTCGGCTTCCTGCCGCCGCTCGCGGTCGCGGACGCCGAGGCGTACTGGGACGGCGTGGCGACCGCGGTCCGCGAGGGCTCGCGCGTGGTCCTGGCCGCCCACGACGGCGCGCTCGGGCTGGTCGGATCGGCCCAGCTCGAGCTGGCCGGGCGGCCGAACGCCCGGCACCGCGCGGAGGTCAGCAAGGTCATGGTGCACCGCCGGGCGCGGCGCCGCGGGATCGGACGGGCCCTCATGGCCGCGCTGGAGGCGCACGCCCGCCGCCTCGGGCGGACGACGCTCGTCCTCGACACCCGGCAAGGCGACCCGTCCGAGGCGCTCTACCGGGCGGCGGGCTGGACGTTCGCCGGCGCGATCCCGCGCTACGCGCGGAGCGCCACCGGCACCCTCGACGCGACCGCCTTCTACTACAAGCTGCTCGACGAGACGCGCCCACCGCGCTGACCGCGCCTGCGCGCGGGCGGTCGGGGCGATGCCGACGCCCCCCCGCTCGCGAGCGAGCCCCGGCGCTCCCGCCGCTGCGCCGTCACGCTGTCCCGTCCGGTGCGACCCCCGGGCTCGACCGGGGCACCGCGGCCGCACTCGCCCGGGCCCGGCGCGCCGCCCGGCGCTGTTCGGCGAAACGCTCGCGCCGCGCGTCGGTCGCCGCCCGGGCGTACGTCTCCCGGAACAGCCACCGGAGGCCCGCCTCGAGCTCGGCCACGGTCATCCGTCGCGGCACGAAGGTCACGTCGAACAGCGTGCACCGGTCCCAGAACCGCTCCTGGAGCAGCCGGCCCTCGCGACGCAGCCGCGCGTAGAGCGGCGTCCCCGGGAACGGCGTGAGGACGGTGTACTGGACCTCCGCCAGCCCGGAGGTGCGCACGAAGTCGAGCACCGCGGGAAAGACGTCGGGCGTGTGCGCGTCGAGGCCGAGGATGAAGCACCCGTTGACGCTGACCCCGCGCTCCTGGAGCGTGTCGATGACCCGCCGGAGGCGCGGGGCCTGGCCCCGCTTCCAGTCGACGGGATCGAGCCCGGCGAGGTCGCCCGGCCGCGGGCTCTCGAACCCGATCAGCAGCTGCCGGCACCCGGAGGCGGCCAGGCGGTCGCACAGCCCGGGATCGTCCGCCACCGAGGCGTCGGTCTCCGTGAAATAGCGGATGCCCTCCGGCGTGACCGCGCGCAGGAACTCCTCGGCCCAGCGCCGGTCCAGGAAGGTGTTGTCGTCGGCCAGCTCGAAGAACGGCTCCGGCACGTGACGGCGCGCGGCGCGGATCTCCGCCAGCACCCGGGCGACCGGCTTCTGGTTGTACCGGCGCGTGATGCGGAGGCTCGCCGCGCAGAACTCGCAGGCGCGCGGGCAGCCGCGGGAGGTCTGGACCGTGACGCGGTTGTAGGCCCGGCCCGCCAGCAGGTCGAACCGGGGCATCGCGTAGAGAGCGGGCGCGAAGACGCCGTCCCGCGCGCCCTGGTACACGCGCGCCAGCCGGCCCGCGGCGGCGTCGGCCACCACGCGCGGCCATGCGCCCTCCGCTCCGCCCAGCACGACGGCGTCCGCGTGCTCGAGCGCCTCCGCCGGGAGCTGGGAGACGTGGAGCCCGCCGATCACCACCGGGATGCCGCGCCGCCGGTAGCGGTCCGCCAGCGCGTAGGCCGCCTCGATGCGGGCGGTGAAGCTCGACAGCCCCACGAGATCGAACGGGGGATCGGCGGCGGCGGTCGCGAGGTCGTCGACCTCCAGGTACGTGACCTCGTGGCCGGGCGGCGTGAGCCCGGCCACCGTGAGGAGGCCGAGGCTCGGCAGGGATGCGATCACCCGGCCGCGGCGCACGAAGCCGGGCAGCGTGACCCCGAGCGCGGCGAGCTCGGCGGTCCGGACCCGGACGCCGCTGAGGGCGACGAGCCCGATCCTCACGACGGCTCCTCCTCTCCCGGCGGAGGCCGGCGCGCCGGGAGCCCGGCGGCGAGCAGCACGACGGCGCCGATCAGGGCCCCGACGGGGAGCGGCAGGAGTCCGCCGATCCCCGGCCGGACCGCGGTCGCGACGAGGAGCGCCGGGAGCCCGAGCGTCCCCAGCAGCAAGAGACGGCAGCCGCGCCGCTGGATCCGCGCGCTCCACCGGGAGCCGCGGATCGCGGGGACGTACAGGAGGTTGAGCACCGGGAGGGCCACGGCGGCGATGTGGGCCAGCCGGACGAGCCGGCGCGGGAGCGCGTCGAACTCGCGGAACCCGGGCGGTGGCGCGAGCGGACCGCCGAACGACCAGAGCCCCAGCACGGCGCCGAGGGCCATGCCCGCCGCGATCGTCCACCATGCCACCCCGAGATTCGCGCCGCCGACCGCCGGCGGGGCCGCCCTCGTTCGTCCGCTCCGGCTCGACATGGATCGCCTCCCGGGATCGCTCCCGCCCGGCTCCCGGCGGGGCTGGCGTCGCCTGGCCGGTCCCGCGGCCCGGCCCCGCCCCGCGCTCGCTCGGCGAGGGCGGCGCAACCGGGGTGCCAGCGCGTCACGGTCGTGGCGGCGCGGAGTTGCGGGCGGGGGTGAGGATCCCGCGGGCCGGGGTGGGGCGGTCCTCGCCGGTGTCCGTGGGAAGGCCCACGCGCCGGCCGGCCCCGGGAAGGCTCGCGGACGGGGTGCGTACAATGTGGGGGTGCTCCAGCTCGAGGCGGTCGCCAAGCGCTACGGCGACCGCGTGCTCTTCCGCGACGTCACCTGGCAGCTCGGCGGACGGGAGCGGGTCGGCCTCGTCGGCCCCAACGGGATCGGCAAGACGACGCTCTGCCGGCTCCTGGCCGGCGAGGAGGCGCCCGACGCCGGGCGCATCGGCCGCGCGCGGGACGAGACCATCGGCTACCTGCCCCAGGAGGTCGCCGGCGAGGCCACCGGCTCGGTGCTGGGCGCCGTCCTGGCCGCCTTCCCGGAGGTGTGGACGCTCGAGCGCGAGCTCGAGCGGACCGCCGCGCGGCTCGGGACGGACGAGACGCTCACTGCGCGCTACGGCGACCTTCAGCACCGCTTCGAGGCGCTCGGCGGGTACCGGCTCGAGACCGAGGCCCGCGTCCTCCTCGGCGGGCTCGGCTTCCGGGACCCGGACCTCGGCCGCCCGCTGGCGGAGTTTTCCGGCGGGTGGCGGATGCGGGCGGCGCTGGCGCGGCTGCTCCTGCGGCGCCCGGCGATCCTGCTCCTGGACGAGCCCACGAACCATCTCGACCTCGAGTCCCTGGCGTGGCTCGAGGGCCACCTCGAGGCGTACGACGGCGCGGTGGTGGTGGTCTCCCACGACCGCTACTTCCTGAACCGGATGGTCACGGCGGTCGCCGAGCTCTCGCCCGAGGGGCTCCAGCTGTACCCCGGCGACTACGACGCCTACCTGGCCCAGCGCGGGGCGCGGGCGGCGCTCCTGGAGGCGCGCGCGCGGAACCAGGCCGGGCGCGTCGCCGAGATCGAGCGGTTCGTGGAGCGCTTCCGCTACAAGGCGACCAGGGCGCGGCAGGTGCAGAGCCGGATCAAGATGCTCGAGCGGCTGCCGCGGATCGAGCGCCAGGGCCCGGCCCGCCGGATCCGGTTCGCCTTCCCGGCTCCGCCCCGGACCGGACGGTCTGTGGTGCGGCTCGAGGGCGTGCACAAGGCCTACGGCGCGACGGTGGTCTACGCCGGGGTCGACCTGGAGGTCGAGCGCGGCGAGCGGGTCGCGCTGGTGGGGCCGAACGGCGCCGGCAAGTCGACGCTCCTGCGCCTCGTCGCCGGCGTCCTGCCGCCCGACCGCGGGGAGCGGACGCTCGGGGCGCACGTGAGCGCCCACTACTACGCCCAGCACCAGGTGGCTGCGCTGGACCCGGCGCGGACCGTGCTCGAGGAGATGGAGGCCGCCGCGCCCGAGCTCGGCCGGACGCGCCTCCGCACGCTGCTGGGCGCCTTCCTCTTCTCGGGGGACGCGGTCGAGAAGACCGTGGCCGTGCTCTCGGGCGGCGAGAAGGCGCGGGTGGCGCTCGCGCGGATGCTGGTCCGGCCGGCCCCGCTCCTCTGTCTCGACGAGCCGACCAACCACCTGGATCTGGCCGCGCGGGCCGTGCTGGAAGACGCGCTCGAGGAGTTCGAGGGCACGCTGGTGTTCATCTCCCACGACCGGTACTTCATCAACCGGCTGGCGACGCGGGTGGTCGAGGTGCGGGCAGGCCGGCTCACCAGTCACCTGGGCGGGTACGACGACTATCGCGCGGCGCTCGCGCGTCCGCCGGGGACGGCCGAGGCCGGGACGGCCCCGCCCAGCGCATCCCCTCACCGGCCCCCGGCCGGCCGCCCCGACGCCGCCGCGGCCCGGCCCGTCCGGCGCCGGGTCGCGCCCGAGGTCCGGGCCCTGCGCGCGCGGCTCGAGGCGCTGGAAGCGCAGATCCACGCGCTCGAGGCGCGGCTCGGCGAGCTCGGCGCCGCGCTCGCCGATCCAGCCCTCTACACGGACGGCGACCGGGCGCGCGCGGTCGCGGTGGAGCGGCGGGACGCGGAGGAGCAGGTCGCCTGGCTGCTCCACGAGTGGGAGACGCTCTCCGAGGCGCTCGCGGCGCACGAGTGACCGCGCCCGTGCCGCACGTCACCGTCGACGGCCTCCGGCTCTACTACGAGTGGCACGGCCGCGCGCAGGGGACGCCGGTCGTGCTGGTGATGGGCCTGGGGGGCGACTCGACCGCGTGGGGGTTCCAGCTCGCCGCGCTGGCGCCGCGCCACCGCGTGCTCGCCTTCGACAACCGGGGGGCGGGCCGCAGCGACGCGCCGGACGAGCCGTACAGCACCCGTCGCCTGGCCGCCGACCTGCTGGGGCTCCTGGACGCGCTCCAGGTCGAGCGGGCCCATCTGCTCGGCCTCTCCCTGGGCGGCGCCGTCGCCCAGGAAGCCGCGCTGGCCGCGCCGGGCCGGATCACCAGCCTCCAGCTCCATGCGACGTGGCCGGGGCCCCACCCGTACCTCGCGGCCCTCGTCCGGGCGGTGCAGGTCGCCCGGCGGCGGCTCGAGCCCGAGGCCTTCCACCGGGCGCTCGCGCTCTGGGTCTTCACGCCCGAGTGCTTCGCGGCGCAGCCGGAGCTGGTGGACCTGGTCGTGCAGCGAGCCGTCGACCACCCGCACCGCGCGCCGCTCCACGGCTATCTGCGGCAGGCCGACGCGGCGCTCGCCCACGACGCCCGCGCGCGGCTGTCGCAGATCCGCTGCCCCACGCTGGTCGCCGTCGGGGCCCGCGACCTGGTGACCCCCGCGTTCCTGTCGACGGAGCTGGCGCGGGGAATCCCGGGGGCCCGGCTCGAGGTGCTCCCCGACGTGGGCCACGGCGCGCTCTGGGAGGCGCCGGAGGCGTTCAACCGGCTCTGCCTGGACTTCCTCGGCTCGGTCGCGGACGGGGGCGCCGCGGGAGCCGCCCGAGCCGGCCCGCGAGGCGCACCAAATTGACACCCGCGCGAGGCGGGCGCTATCATCCAACTCCGTTCCCGCCGCGACGTCCGGTCCGCCTCTCGGGGGGTCACCACGTGAACGAGCGCCTCGCCACCGTCCTGCGATCGCCGGCCGGCGACGGGTCCCCCGTCCGCCGGGAGCCCGCGCCCGAGCCGGGCCCCCGGCGGGCGCGAGGGATCCCGGTCGTCCCGGCGGTGCCCCGCATGCGCCCCGGCGGCCCCGCGGCGGCCCCGGCGCGCGAGGTCCGGCGCCGATGACCGGCGGCGAGATCGGGATCGGGCTCCTCGGGGTCGGGACCGTCGGCGGCGGCGTGCTCAAGATCTACGGCCAGCACCGGGCGGACCTCGAGGCCCGGGCCGGATGCGCGCTCCGCATCGTGGCGGCCGTGACCCGCGACGTCACCGCGCCGCGGGCGGGTCTGGCGATCGGAGACTGGCCGCTCACCACGGATCCCGAGCGCGTCCTGGCCGATCCCGCGATCTCGCTGGTGATCGAGGTGATCGGCGGGCTCGAGCCGGCGCGAACCTTCGTCCGCCGGGCGCTCGAGGCCGGCAAGCACGTCGTGACCGCGAACAAGGCGCTGCTCGCGACGCACGGCGGCGAGCTCTTCGACGCCGCGCGCCGCCGGGGCGTGCTGCTCGGCTTCGAGGCGGCGGTGGCCGGCGGCGTCCCCATCATCGGCGCCCTCCGGGACGGCCTGGCGGCGAACCGGATCCTGTCGCTGTACGGGATCCTGAACGGGACGGCGAACTTCATCCTCACCAAGATGACCGACGAGGGCGGGGACTTCGACGCGGCCCTCCAGGAGGCGCAGGCGGCCGGCTACGCCGAGGCCGATCCGACGCTCGACGTCGAGGGGATCGACTCCGCGCACAAGCTCCAGATCCTGGCCTCCCTGGCGTTCCGCACCCAGATCGAGCTGAAGGACATCCACACCGAGGGGATCGCGCGGCTCGAGCCGATCGAGATCGCCTACGCCCGCGAGCTCGGATACCGCGTGAAGCTCCTGGCGATCGCCAAGGCGGCGAACGGGCTGCTCGAGGCGCGGGTGCACCCAACGCTGATCCCGGCGGCGTCGCCGCTGGCGGCGGTGTCGGGGGTGTTCAACGCGATCTTCGTGACCGGCGACGCGGCGGGCCACCAGATGTTCTACGGCCGGGGCGCGGGGCAGATGCCCACCGCCTCGGCGGTCTGGTCCGACGCCATCGAGATCGCGCGCCGGATCGCGCACCGTCACGCCACCCTGCCGGAGGATTTCCCGCTGGGCGGCGCCCGGCGGCTCCGCATCCAGCCGATGGCGGACGTCCGCTCCGGCTACTACCTCCGGGTGACCGCGCAGGATCGCCCCGGCGTGCTCTCCCAGGTCGCCGGCATCCTCGGGCGGTACGACATCTCGATCGCGACCGTGATCCAGAAGGGGCGCGGCGGCGCGGCGGCGGTGCCGGTGGTGATGATGACGCACGACGCCGTGGAGCGGAACCTCCGGGCCGCCCTGGCCGAGATCGACCGCCTGGCCGTCGTCGCGGCGCCCACCGTGCTCCTGCGCGTGGAGGCCCAGGAAGCGACGTCGTGAGCGGGCCCTGGCCGGGCATCCTCCGGCGCTACCGCGAGCTCCTCCCGGTCGGCGACACGACCCCCGACCTGACGCTGCTGGAGGGCAACACGCCGCTCCTCCCGGCTCCGCGGCTGGCCGAGGCGACGGGCCCGGGGATCCGTGTCTACCTCAAGTGCGAGGGCGCCAACCCGACCGGGTCGGCGACCGACCGCGGGATGGCGCTGGCGGTGGCGCGGGCGCTCGAGACCGGCGCCCGCGCCCTCCTGTGCGCCTCGACGGGCGACACCGCCGCCTCCGCCGCCGCCTACGGCGCCCGGGCCGGGCTGCGGGCGTTCGTCGTCGTGCCGCGCGTCGGGATCGCGATGCGCCAGCTGGCCCAGGCCGCCGTCCACGGGGCGACCGTCCTGATGGTCGACGGCTCGCTCGACCGCGCCCATGCGCTGGCCCGCGAGATCGCGGCGGCGCACCCGGTCGCGCTGGTCGACCAGAGCAACCCCGACCGCCTCGCCGGCCAGCAGACCGCCGCGTTCGAGGTGGTCGACCAGCTGGGGCAGGCGCCGACCCTCCACTTCGTGCCGGGCCGCAGCGCGGGCCCGGCGATCGCGTACTGGGCGGGCTATCGCGCGTACCGCGCGGCCGGCCGGACCGCGAGCCTGCCGCGCCTCGTCGCCTGCCGCCCCGTCGCGGGCCCGGCCTCCGCCGGGCGGGCCCGGACCGGCGCCGCCCGTCCGGCGACGCGGCGGAGCGACCCGCCGGGCTGGCCGGCCGCCCTGGCCGCTGTCCGGGCCTCCGGCGGCTGGCTCGAGCCAGTCACCGAGGAGGAGAGCCGGGCGGCGTACCGGCTGCTCGCCCGGCTGGAGGGCGTGCTCGCCGACCCCGGCGCCGCCGTGACCGTGAGCGGGCTCCTGGGGGCGGCGAAGGCGGGGCGGCTGCCGTCGGAGGCGACGTGCGTCCTGACGCTGGCGGCGCACGGCCTCAAGGACGTCGAGACGGCGCTGGAGTCGATCGAGCGCCCCCTGACCGTGCCGGCCCGCGTCGACGCCCTCGCCCGGGCGATGGGGCTGTAGGAGGCCCGCCGCGGGTCGTCGGCCCCTGGCGACCGCCCGCGCCCGCTCGGCGCCCGTTGAACCCCGGCCCGCGGTGGGGTAGCATGCGCGCTCGATGAGCCGGCGATGGCGCTGATCGTCCAGAAGTACGGCGGCTCGTCGGTCGCGGACGCGGAGAAGATCCGGAACGTCGCCCACCGCGTGGTGGAGACCGCGAACGCCGGGCACGGGGTCGTCGTGGTCGTCTCCGCCATGGGCAAGACGACGGACGGGCTGATCCGGCTGGCCCACGAGGTCACGCCGACCCCGCCCGCCCGCGAGCTCGACATGCTGCTGGCCACCGGGGAGCAGGTCTCGATCGCCCTCCTCGCCATGGCCATCGACGCCCTGGGCCACAAGGCCCGGTCGTTCACCGGCGAGCAGGCCGGCATCCGCACCGACGCCGCCCACACCCGCGCCCGCATCGTGGGCATCGACGGCGACAAGGTCCGGCGGGCGCTCGACGAGGGACTCATCGCGATCGTCGCGGGATTCCAGGGCGTCACCGACGAGGACGACATCACGACCCTCGGTCGGGGCGGCTCGGATCTCACCGGGGTCGCGCTCGCCGCCGCCCTCCACGCCGACGTCTGCGAGATCTACACCGACGTCGACGGCGTCTACACGGCCGATCCGAACCTCGTGCCCGACGCGCGCAAGCTCGCCCGGATCTCCTACGACGAGATGCTGGAGATGGCGAGCCTGGGCGCCAAGGTGCTCCAGGCGCGGTCGGTCGAGTTCGCGAAGAAGTACGGGGTCCCGGTCCACGTCCGCTCGACCTTCAAGGCGGATCCGGGCACCCTGGTCACCCGGGAGGACTCGAGGATGGAAGCCGTCGTCGTGACCGGGATCGCCCACGACCGCAGCCAGGCGAAGGTGACCATCCGCGGCGTCCCCGATCGGCCCGGGATCGCCGCCCAGGTCTTCGGGGCGGTCGCCGACCACGGGATCGTGGTCGACATGATCGTCCAGAACGTGAGCCGGGAGACCCTGAGCGACATCTCCTTCACCGTCCCCCGCGCGGACCGCCCCAAGGTGGTCGCGACCCTCGAGGAGGTCGCGCGCCGCACGCGGGCCGAGGACGTGACGTTCGACGACCGCATCGCGAAGGTGTCGATCATCGGGGTCGGGATGCGGAGCCACTCGGGCGTGGCCGCGCGCATGTTCCGCGCGCTCTCCGAGGAGCGGATCAACATCCAGATGATCTCGACCTCCGAGATCGCCGTCTCGTGCGTGATCGAGGACAAGTACGCGGAGCTCGCGGTGCGCGCCCTCCACGAGGCGTTCGAGCTGGGGAAGGAGAACGCCGCCACGGCCTGAGCCCCCGACCCCGGGCGGCGGTTCCACTCCGGGGCGTCCCGAGGGGGGCGCGTGGACCGGCCCCGCGCCGGCGCGGTCAGCCGCCGGCGATCAGGGCCGCGACGGCGGCGAGGGGTCCGCGGCGGCTCCGAGGCGCGCGAGCGACTCCCGGGCCCACTGGGCCAGCGCGGGATCGACGCCGGGCCGGGCGGCCAGCTTGCGGAGCACGATGCCGGCCTCGCGCGGCATCTGGCGGGCCACGTAGGCCTGCGCCGCGCCCTGGAGCCCCCGGGCGGCCCACGGCGTGTCGGGGTAGAGGTAGGTGGCGCCCAGATACGCGCTGATCGCCTCCGCCTCGTCGCCCCGGGCGCGGAGAGCCTCGCCGAGCCAGTACTGGGCCTCCGCCGCGATCTCGGGGGAGTCCGCCTGCCGGGCGGCCTCGAGCGCCAGCTGCGCGGCGTCGGGGCGATGGGCCTGGAGGAGGAGCTGGCCTCGCGCGAGCTGCAGCGCCGGCACCTCCGGGTCGCGCGGGAAGCGAGCCAGGAAGGTCTCGATCGTGGTCAGCGCGCGGTCGCGCTGGCCCTGGCTCTCCTGGGCCCGGGCCAGGATCACGTAGCCGCGCGCCGTCCGGGGATCCCCGGGCGCGGCCGCGCGCAGGAAGCCCTCGGCCGCCCGCTCGGCCTCGGCGGCGTCCCGCGCCGCCAGCGCCGTCTCGGCGAGCCCCATCCAGGCGTCGACCTGCACGGCCGGCGGGGTGGCCGGCCGGACCACGAGCTCCCGGTATGCCTGCCGGGCGACCTCCGGTGGGGTCGGGACCGCGGCCAGCCGGAGGAGCGCGTCGGTCCCGTGCTCGTCCTGCGGGTAGTCCCGGAGCAGCCGCTGCGTCCAGCCCTGCGCCTCGGTGACCTGCCCGCGCCCGAGCGCGCTGACCGCGAGCCCGTAGAGCACGGCCGGGACCGCCGGGTGGCGCGGGAAGCGGTCGACGAAGCTCGTCGCCCGCTCGCGGAAGAGGTCGGGGTCGCCGCGGCGCACGCCGACCAGCACGGTCCCGTACCAGGCCGCCGTGGCGACGTCGACCGCCGCGTACCGGGCCCGGCCGAGCGCGTCGTCGGCCTCGGCGAGGCGGTTCTGCGCGAGCGCGGCGAGCCCCGCCCCGAGCCAGCTGGACGGCTCCTGCGGCGCGACGCTGGCCGCGAACCGGAACTGCTGCTCGGCGCGATCGTACTGTCCGAGCTCGTAGTAGGCGACGCCGAGCGCGCGCCGCAGGAGCGCCTGGAGCGGAAGGTCGGTCAGCCGGCCCGCCAGCGGCTCGAGCGTGCGGACGGCCTCGTCCCAGGCCCGCGTGCGGACCGCCAGCACGCCCCGGTCCAGCCGGACGACCTCGCCCCGCGGCAGCCCGGGCGGTGCGCCGCCGATGGCGCGCAGGGCGTCGAGCGCCTCCGCCTCCCGCCCCTGCCGGATGGTCACGTCCGCGACCGCGAGGAGCGCGAGCGCGCGGGACTCGAGATCCGCCCGGGTCGCGGCGTCGCGCCACTCGCGGAGCGCGCTCTCGGTGTCGCCGTCGCCCAGCAGCGCCCACCCGACGGCGAGCCGCGCCCGGGCGGCGTAGGGCGACTCGGGGAACTCGCGGAGGGCCGCGCGCACCACGCCGACCGCCCGGTTCGGGTCCCCGCCGCGGGCGGCGCTCTCCCCGACCAGCAGGAGGACGCCCTCCCGCAGCTCCGGGATCACCCCGGCCCGCAGGAGCGCCTCGCCCTCGCGCCGGGCCGCGCCCACGTCGTTCTCGCGCAGCCCCAGCAGCCCCAGACGGTAGCTCGCCCGCTGTGCGATCCCCTCGTCCCGCCCGTGGTCGCGGAGCTCGCGGTACTGGTCCTTGGCCTCGGCGACCCGCCCCTCCTGCTCGAGCGCCTCGCCCAGGCGGTACCGGACGTAGTCCTGGAGGGCGGGGGCGAGCGGGAGCAGCAGGATCTCGCGGTAGACGTCCGCCGCATCGCCGACCCCGCCCCGGTTCCGGTCGGCGTCCGCGATCAGCAGCAGCGCCGCCGGCGTCAGGGGATCGCGCGGCGCCTCGGTCTTGAGCTGGCGGGCCGCGGCACGGGCGCGGGCCAGGTCCCCGAGGGCGAGGTACGCCCGGACCAGGCCGACGCGCAGCTGGGGCCGGAGCTCGGGCCGGGGCGCGGCGGCGTCGGCCTCGTGGAACCGGCGGACCGCCTCGTCCAGCATCCCCCGCTCGAGCGCGATCCAGCCCAGCTGCACGAGCGCGTCCACCCGCAGCGGATGCGTCGCCGGCACGCCGGCGGCGAAGCGGCTCAGGAGCTCCTGCCCCCGCTGGGGATCCCCGAGCCGGGCCAGGGCGACGCCGCGCCAGAACGGGAGCTCGCCCAGGATCGCCCCGCCGGCCCCGCTCTGGCTCACCTCGTCCCAGAGCGCGATGGCGTCCGCCGGCTTCCCGAGCTGCAGGCGCGCCACGCCGAGGAGATACCGGGCGAGCAGGGCCAGCGGCTGCGGCGGCACCGCGCGGAGCGCCCGGTCGAGGGCCGCCTCGGCCTCCGCCGCGTCGCCCCGCCGGAGGGCCAGGAGCCCGAGTCCGATCTCGGCGTGGACCGCGAGGTCGCGCGGGGGCGCGAGCGGCAGCGCCGTGCGGTACCATCGCTCGGCGCGGCTCGCCGCGGTGGCGCCGGCCGTGCTCGACTCGAGCAGCGCCAGCTCGCCGAGCCACACGTAGGCCGCCGGCGCGTGGGGACCGCGCGGATCGATCGCGACGCTCTCCTCGAGCGCCTCGCGCGCTTCCTGGTAGCGGCCGGTGAGCGCCCGCTGGATGCCGCACTCGGCGATGCTCTCCGCCCGCCGGAACGCGACGATGAAGCACGGGAACCCGCCGGGCTCCGCGACGACGGGCAGGGGCTTGGTGACCAGGGAGGCGAACCGGGGCGCGGGAGCCCCCCCGACCTCGATCGCGGGCGCGCTGACCGGGGGCGGGGGCGGCGGCTCGAGGCCGGGGCGCTGGACCCCGAGCGGCACCGGCGTGACCGTCACCGCGAGGGTCGGCGGCGGGAACTCCGGCGGGCGCGGCGCCGGCGCGGCCGGGGCGGCGCCCGCCCCGAGGAGGCTCAGCGCCACCGCGAGCCCGGCGGCGCGGCGGCTCACGAGGCGCTCCGGCGCGGCCGCGGCTGAGGCCTGGCGCGCGGGGGCGCCTCGCGGACCTCGAGCGCCTCGAGGCGGCCCTTCGCCCAGCGGACCAGCTCCGCGTCCTGGGCGCCCTGCACGATCTCCCGGTACGCGAGCCTCGCCGCGTCGCGGTCCTTCAGGACCTCCGAGGCGAGCCCGAGACCCGCGAGGCCCCGGAACCGCTGGGGCGAGCTGGCCTCGGCCTCCGCCACCACCGTGTGGTACGCGCGCGCCGCCTCCGCGTTCCGCCGGAGCTGCAGCGCGCTCTGCCCCGCGATCAGGAGCGCCTCGAGCCGCTCCGGGCCGTTGCGCTCGGCGACCGCCTGCGCCACGCCGAACGCCTGCTCCCACTGCTTGCGGCGGACGTGGAGCTCGGCGGTCGCGAGCCCGGCCGCGCCGGCCCGCTCGTCCTGGGGGTAGTCGCGCCGCAGGGCGGTCCAGGCGGCCTCCGCCTCCGTGGGCCGGCCGAGCTGGAGGGCGAGCTCCCCGATGCGGTAGAGCGCGCGGGGCACCAGCGCGTGCGCCGGCGCGGTGCGCACGAGCGCCTGGTACTGCTCGAGCGCCTCGCGGAGCCGGCCCGCCGCGGCCTGCTTCTCGGCGATCAGGCTCCGGGCCGTCGGGGCGAGCTCGTGGCCCGGGTTCTGGGCGACGAACTGCTCGAGGGTCCGCACGCCCTCGGCGCGGCCGGTCTCGAGCTGGGCCACCCCGAGGAGGTAGCGCGTCTCGGCGAGGTAGGGGCTCGTCGGGTAGCGGGTCGCGTAGCTGGTGAGGATCGGCAGCGCCTCCTCCCACCGCTTCGTCCGGATCAGCTCCCGGGCCGCGCTGTAGCCGGCCACCGCCGCGCGCTCGTGGGTCGGGTAGCCGCGCAGGAGCTCCAGGAAGGCGGAGAGCGCCTGGTCCGGGTGCCCGAGCTCGAGCTCGGCCGCGCCGCGCGCGTAGAGCGCCTCCGGGACGTAGGGGGACGCGGGCCGGAGGGCCAGGAAGCGGGCGTAGCGGTCGCGCGCCTCCTCGAACCGCCGGAGCCGGAAAAGCGCCTCGCCCTGCCAGAAGATCGGCTCGCCCGGGGTCGCCGCGGTCAGCGCGTGGGTCTCCGCGACGTCGAACTCGGCCAGCGCCTCGGGATATCGCCCGAGCGCGAACGCCGCCTTCCCGCGCAGCAGGGCGGCATCGCCGCGCCGCGGGTCGGTCGCGGCCACCTCGCCGAACCGTCCGAGCTCGCGATAGGCCAGCTCGTAGAGCCCGTCCGCGAACGCCCCGGCCCCGACCAGCCACCGCCGGTCGGCCTCGGAGGGGGCGGCGACGAGCGTCGCGGGACCGGCGAGGAGCCCGCCCCAGGCGGCCACGACGAGGAGAGGCGCCAGGCGCCACCGCCGCCGCATGCCCCTAACCCTAGCAGATTTTCCCGGGCCGACCGACGATTCGCCGCGCGGGCGGCGGCGCCAGCGACCCCCGCCGCCACGGCGCGCCACCGCGCGGCGCGGAGCGGGCCCCGCGCCACGCCGCGGTCCGGACGCGGGACGCGCCGGGCCGCCGGGGGGCCATCGGCTATACTGCCGGGGATGCGTCCGCTCTGCGTGTTCGACCTCGACCACACGCTGGTCCGCTCGCCGCTCGACCTGGTCCGGGTCAAGCGCGAGATCCGCGCGCTCGTGGACCTGGAAGGCGTGCCGCTGCCGGCCGGCGCGGCGACGTGGACGATCGGGCAGCTCATCGAGGCGGCGCGGGCCCACCGGGCCCCGCTCGCCGCCACGTGCTGGGCGATCTGCCTGGAGCACGAGGAGCAGGCGCTCGCGGCGGCGGCCGCGGAGCCCGGCGCCCGCGAGGCGGTCGAGGCGCTCCACGCCGCCGGCTACCCGCTCGCCGTGTGGACGAACAACGCGCGGGCGATCGCCGAGCGCGCGCTGGGGGCGTGCGGCTTCGACGGGTACTTCCAGCGGCTGGTCAGCCGGGACGAGGCGGCCCTCAAGCCGGATCCGGCCGGGCTGCGCCTCCTCGAGGCGGCGTTCCCGGGGCGCCGGATCTGGGTGGTCGGAGACTCGTGGGTCGACGGCGCCGCCGCCCACGCCGGCGGCGCCGCGTTCATCGCCTACGGCGCCGACCCGGCGGAGCTCGCGCGCCGCGGCGTGGCGCCGCGCGTCGTGCTGCAGGATCTCCGGCATCTTCCCGCGTGGCTCCGCACCGCGGCCTGCTGACGCGGGCGAGCCGCGGTTTCCGGCGTGCCGGCGGCCCCGCCGGCGCGCCGGCGCGCTTTGTCGGCGGGAAGCGCTGTGGCATGCTGGCTCCGGCGTCGACGGGCGGCTCCGGATCGGTCGACACGACCGCCGCCGCGCGGTCGCCGGAAGCCGCGGCCGCGCGGTCCGCGCCGGAGGACCCGATGGAGCTCTTCGAGCACGCCGCCCGCGAGGGCTCGCGCGCCGCGGCGCCGCTCGCCGATCGGATGCGGCCGCGGACGCTCGACGAGTTCGTCGGGCAATCCCACCTCCTCGGCCCCGGCCGGCTCCTGCGGCGAGCCATCGAGTCGGGCGAGCTCCACTCGATGATCCTCTGGGGGCCGCCGGGCACCGGGAAGACCACGCTGGCGGCGCTCCTGGCCGCCCGGGCCGACGCCGAGTTCACGCCGTTCTCCGCCGTGCTCTCGGGGGTGAAGGAGATCCGCGCCGTCATCGCCGACGCCGAGGCGCGCCTGGCGCGGAGCGGCCGGCGCACGATCCTGTTCATCGACGAGATCCACCGGTTCAACAAGGCGCAGCAGGACGCGCTCCTCCCGCACGTCGAGCGCGGCACCGTCACCCTGATCGGAGCGACCACCGAGAACCCCTCGTTCGAGGTGATCCCGGCCCTGCTCTCGCGCTGTCGCGTATACGTGCTCGAGCGCCTCACCCCGGAGGAGCTGGACCGGATCGTCCGGCGGGCCCTCGCGGACGACGAGCGCGGGCTCGGGCGCCTCGGGATGGCCGTCGAGCCGGGCGCGCTGGAGGCGATCGTCGCCCTGGCCGAGGGGGACGCCCGGAGCGCGCTGAACGTCCTCGACGTGGCCGCGCGCCTCCTGACCGCGCCCGGCGGGACGCCGGGCGGCGCCGGACGGCTCACGCCGGCGGTCGTCCACGAGGCGGCCCAGCGGAAGGTCCTCCTGTACGACCGGGCCGGCGAGGCCCACTACAACCTGGTCAGCGCCCTCCACAAGTCGATCCGCGACTCCGATCCGGATGGCGCGCTCTACTGGCTGGCTCGCATGCTCGAGGCGGGCGAGGACCGTCTCTTCCTCGCGCGCCGGCTCGTCCGCATGGCGTCGGAGGACGTCGGGCTCGCCGACCCGCAGGCGCTGCCGATCGCGCTGGCGGCGAAGGAGGCGTTCGACTTCCTCGGCTCCCCGGAGGGCGACCTCGCGCTGGCCCAGGCCGCGGTCTACCTGGCCTGCGCGCCGAAGTCCAACGCCGTCTACACCGCGCTCGACGCCGCGCGCGCCGACGTCCACGCGCGCCCGGCCGAGCCGGTGCCGCTCCACCTCCGGAACGCGCCGACCCGGCTCATGACCGAGCTCGGGTACGGCGCGGGGTACCAGTACGCCCACGACGCTCCCGACGCGGTCGTCGCGCAGGAGCACCTGCCGCCGGCGCTCCGCGGCCGCACGTACTACCACCCCGTCGACCGCGGCTTCGAGCAGGAGCTGCGGGCCCGGCTCGAGCGCTGGCGCGCCGAGATCCGACGGCGCCAGGCCCAGGAGGCACCGTGACCCGAGGGGACCGTCCATCCGGCGAGGCTCGCCCGGGGAAGCTCCGGGTGGGGGTGATCTTCGGCGGCCGCTCCGGCGAGCACGAGGTCTCGCTCGCCTCCGCCGCCTCCGTCCTGGCGGCGATCGATCCGGAGCGCTACGAGGTGGTCCCGATGGGGATCGCCCGCGACGGCCAGTGGGTCGTCGGCGGGGACCCCCTCCGGGCGCTGGCCGACGCGGCGGGAGTCGCGCTCGCGCTGCCGGCGCCCGCGGCGGACCGGGGCGGGCGGGGCGCCCTCGCCCGGCTGACGACATCGGGCGGCCTGCCGGCGCAGGTCGCCGCGCGGCTGGACGTGATCTTCCCGGTGCTCCACGGCCCCTACGGGGAGGACGGAACCCTCCAGGGGCTGCTCGAGCTGGCCGACATCCCCTACGTCGGAGCGGGCGTGCTGGCCTCGGCGGTGGGCATGGACAAGGCCACCATGAAAGCGGTCTTCCGCGCCCACGGGCTGCCGGTCGTGCCCCACCTGGTCGTGCGCGAGCACGAGTGGGCCGAGGAGCGCGAGGCCGTCAGCGGCCGCGTGGCCCGGGAACTCGGGTATCCGTGCTTCGTGAAGCCGTCCAACCTGGGCTCGAGCGTCGGGATCAGCAAGGTCCGGGAGCCGGGCGCCCTGGCCGAGGCGGTGGCGGCGGCCCTGCGCCACGATCGCAAGGTCGTGATCGAGCGGGGAATCGCCGCGCGCGAGATCGAGGTGAGCGTGCTCGGCAACGACCACCCCGAGGCCTCGGTCCCCGGCGAGATCCTGCCCGGTCGCGAGTGGTACGACTACACCGCCAAGTACACGGACGGCATCGCGACCGTCGTGATCCCGGCGCCGCTCCCCGAGCGCGTGACCCGGGAGTTCCAGCGGCTGGCCGTCGCCGCGTTCCGGGCGGTGGACGCCGCCGGACTCGCCCGGGTCGACTTCTTCCTGGAGGGCGAGGCGCGGATCTGGGTGAACGAGATCAACACGATCCCCGGCTTCACCCGCTTCTCAGCCTACCCGCGGCTGTGGGAGGCCTCGGGGGTGCCGTATCCCAAGCTGATCGACCGGCTGATCGAGCTCGCGCTCGAGCGGCACGTTCAGAAGCGAAGGCCATAGCGGCGCGCGGCGCGGGCGCCGCGTGTCGCGGGCCGCGGGCGCCCACGCCGCCCGGCAGTCGCCCGGAGCGCGCCGGGCCACCGGCGGGGCGGCCTCGCCGGCCCCCGGGGCCGCGGCGCGGCGCGACGCCGCGGGCGAGGGATGAGAACGGGCGTGCTCTCGGTCGTGCTCGCCGGCGGCGGCACGGGCGGCCACACGTCGGCCGGCCTGGCGATCGCCCGTGCGCTCCGGGCGCGGCTCGGCGACCGGCTGCGCCTGGCGTGGATCGGCAGCCGCGGCGGGCTCGAAGCGCGGTGGGCGCCGGCGGCCGGGATCCCGTACCACGCGATCCCCACCGGGAAGCTGCGGCGGGCGGCCGCGTGGCGGAACGTCACCGACCTCGCCCTCCGCGTCCCCGCGGGGCTGGGCCGCGCCCTCGCGCTCCTCGGCCGGATGCGCCCGGACGTCGTGGTCGCGACCGGCGGGTTCGTGGCCGTCCCGACCGCGATCGCGGCGGCGCTCCGGCGGCGCCCGCTGCTGGTGCACGAGCAGGTCGTGGTGCCGGGCCTCGCCAACCGCCTGATCGGCCGCCTCGCCGATCGCGTCGCGGTCACCTTCGCCGCCTCGGCGACCGCCTTCCCCGCCGGCAAGGTCGTCGTGACCGGGAACCCCATCCGGCCGGAGCTCCTCGCCGGGACGCGCGGCGCGGGGTTCGCCCGCTTCGAGCTGGATCCCGCCGCGCCGCTGGTCTACGTCACGGGTGGGGCCCAGGGCGCGCACCGGCTGAACCGGGTGGTGGGCGCCGCGCTCGCCCCCCTCCTCGCGCTCACCCAGGTCGTCCACCAGGCCGGCGACAACGTCCAGGGCGACCTCGCGTGGCTCCGGGCGCGCGCGGCCGAGCTCCCGCCCGCGCTCCGGGCGCGCTACCGGGTCCGCGCGTTCATCGGCGACGAGCTCGCCGACCTCTACGCGGCCGCCACGCTGGTGATCGGCCGGGCGGGCGCCGGCACCGTCACCGAGCTCGCGGCGCTCGGGCGACCGGCGATCCTCGTGCCGCTCCCGGGCGCCCGCGGCGACGAGCAGACGGCGAACGCCCGCGTCCTGGAGGCGGCCGGCGGGGCGGTGCTGCTCCCGGAGGCCGTCCTGACGCCGGAGCGGCTCGTGGCCGAGGCCGCCGGCTGCCTCGCCGATCCCGGGCGGCTCGCCGCGATGGCCGCCGGGGCGCGGACGGTGGCCACGCCGGACGCCGCCGCCCGCCTGGTGGAGCTGATCCTCGAGCTGGCGGACGCGGGCTGAGCGCGCGAGAGCCGCAGGTCCGGGCCGGCCGGCCGCGCACGGATGACCGGCCCGTCGAGCGGCGGAGCGCGGGGCGCGCGACCGGCCGGACGGGTTGCGGCCCGGTCCCGATCCGGCGAGACTGACGGGATCCATCGATGACACCCGAGACCCGCTACGCCCGGAGCGGCGACGTCAACATCGCCTACCAGGTCGTGGGCCGCGCCCCGCGCGACCTCGTCTTGGTGCCGGGCTGGGTCTCCAACATCGAGGTGTTCTGGGAGGATCCCCGGGTCGCCCGCTTTCTCGGGCGGCTGGCGGCGTTCGCCCGCCTGATCCTCTTCGACAAGCGCGGGACCGGGCTGTCCGACCGCGCCGGCGATCCGCCGACGCTCGAGCAGCGCATGGACGACGTGCGCGCGGTCATGGACGCGGTCGGCTCCGAGCGCGCGGCCCTCTGCGGCTACTCGGAGGGCGGGGTCATGTGCGCGCTCTTCGCGGCCACCTACCCCGCCCGGACCACGGCGCTCGTCATGCACGGCAGCTATGCCCGGCTGACGCCGGCGCCGGAACATCCGTGGGGGCGAGCGCCCGAGGCGCAGCAGGCCTGGCTCGAGGAGTGCCGGCGCGGCTGGGGCGGGCCGGTCGGGCTCGAGCTCCGGGCGCCGAGCCTGGCGCACGACGAGCAGGCGCGGCAGTGGTGGGCCCGCTTCCTGCGGCTCAGCGCCAGCCCCGCGGCGGCGGTTGCGCTGAGCCGGATGAACTACGAGATCGACATCCGGCACGTCCTGCCGGCGATCCGGGTCCCGACCCTGATCCTCCACAGCCGGAACGACCGGACCATCGACCCCGAGTCGGGACGGTACCTGGCCGCCCACATCCCCGGCGCCCGGTACGTCGACCTCGCCGGGATCGACCACCTGCCCTGGGGCGACGACGCCGACGCCATCCTCGACGAGATCGAGGAGTTCCTTACCGGCGTCCGCCACGGCCCGGAGCCCGAGCGCGTCCTGGCGACCGTGCTCTTCACCGACATCGTGAACGCGACGGAGCGCGCCGCGGCGCTCGGCGACCGGCGGTGGCGCGATCTCCTGGACGGTCATCACGCCCGGGTCCGGCGCGAGCTGGCCCGGTTCCGCGGGCGGGAGATCGATACCGCGGGCGACGGTTTCCTGGCCGCCTTCGACGGCCCCGCCCGCGCCGTCCGCTGTGCCGCCGCGGTGCGGGACCAGGTCCGGGGGCTCGGGCTGGAGGTGCGGGCCGGCCTCCACACGGGCGAGTGCGAGGTGATGGGCCCGAAGCTGGGCGGGCTGGCCGTCCACATCGGAGCGCGGATCGCCGCGCTGGCGGCGCCGAGCGAGGTCCTCGTGTCCAGCACCGTCCGCGACCTGGTGGCGGGCTCCGGGCTCCGGTTCCGGGATCGCGGGCGCCACGCGCTCAAGGGCGTCCCCGGGGAATGGCAGCTGTTCGCCGTCGACGGCGAGGGCAACGCCGGGTGAAGCGCGTCTGCGTGTTCTGCGGCTCGGCGGTGGGGCGCCAGGCGGCGTACGCCGAGGCGGCGCGCGCCCTCGCCGCCGAGCTCCTGCGGCGGCGGATCGGGCTGGTCTACGGCGGCGGCTCGGTGGGGCTCATGGGCGTGCTGGCCGACGCGGTGCTGGCCGGGGGCGGCGAGGTGATCGGCGTGCTGCCGCGCGGCCTCGCCCGCAAGGAGCTGGCCCACGACGGCCTGACCGAGCTCCACCTGGTGGAGTCGATGCACGCGCGGAAGGCGCGCATGGCCTCCCTCGCCGACGGCTTCGTGGCCCTCCCGGGCGGGCTCGGGACGCTCGAGGAGCTCCTCGAGATGCTGACCTGGGCGCAGCTCGGGATCCACCGGAAGCCGGTCGGCCTGCTGGACACCGCCGGCTACTGGGCGGGGCTCGTCGCCTTGCTCCGGCACGCGGTCCAGGAGGGGTTCGTCCGCGCCGAGTACGCGGGGCTGCTCCTGGTCGAGCCGGCGCCGGGGCCGCTGCTCGATCGACTGGCCCGCTGGCGCGCGCCCACCGCGCCGCGCGTCTGGCTCGACCCCAGCGAGACCTGACTCCCCGGTGTCCCGGCGCGCCCCGCTGACCGCGGGCTTCCTGGTCGCCCTCCGCGTGATCTGGGGCGGCGGGATCCACCTGGTGAACCGCGAGCCCGCCCCGGTCGGGGCCGGCGCCCCGGTCGCCGCGCGCACCCCCGAGTGATCGGCCCGCCGGGGCGCCGCCTCCTCAGGCGGGGGGTTCGGGCGCCGTGGCGGGGCCGGTCCTCGGCGCCCCCCGGCCGCCGGGCGCGCGCGATCGGGCCCGCGGCGGGGCGAGCGGGCGGGGCGGCCGCCCACCCAGGTCGCCGTGGAGCGGACAGCCGGCGCACCGGGGCTGGACGCGGCAATGCTCCTTGGCGGCCCGCACCAGCAGCGCGTGGTACTCGTTGAACAGCGCGGGATCGTGCGGGAGATGCGCCATGACCCGCGCCTGGACCGCGTCGTAGTCGGCGGGCGCCGGGATCAGGCCGTGGCGGCCCAGGATCCGGCGGGTGTAGGCGTCGACGACGAAGACCGGGCGGCCCGCCGCGTAGAGCGCGATCGCATCCGCGGTCTCGCGCCCGATCCCCGGGACGCCCAGCAGCTCCGCCCGCAGCTCGGCGAGCGGCATCGCGAGGAGGCGGCCCAGGCGGCCGTCGTGGTGGCGCGCCAGGTGGCGGACGAACGCGTGGAGGCGGGCCGCCTTGACGCGGAACGTGCCGGAGGGCCGGACCAGCGCCTCCAGCCGCCGCCGCGGCAACGCTCGTAGCGCGGCCGGGTGGAGGGCGCCGGCCGCCCGCAGCCGGCCGATCGCCGCCTCGACGTTGCGCCAGGCCGCGTTCTGCGTCAGGATCGCCCCCACGACGACCTCGAACCGCGAGCGGGCCGGCCACCAGCGCTGAGCCCCGTACCGCCGATGCAGCCGGTCGTAGACGCGCAGCAGGCGCCGGCGCAGGGCGGGCGGCCGCGCCACGAGCGCGGGAGGCCCGGGGAGCGGCGCCGCGCGCTCCGGCGCGGAGCGGCGGGCGCGAGCGCCCGGGCCGGCGCCCGGTGCGATCGGGGGCCCCGCCGGCGGGCGCGTCATCGATCGTCCATTATAGGAGCAGGATCGCGCGCGGGATGGTGAGGACGCGTCTTCTCCTGGCGGCCGCGGCGCGGCGGGACGAGCCCGCGCGGCGGCGGCGCGCCGCGACCCGCCTCGGCCGGACGATCATCGGGCTCTTGCTGCTCGCCAGCCTCGCGGGGCGGAGCGCCGACGCCGCCGCCCTCACGGTCGCGATCGGCGGCCCGGCCGAGGATCCCGCCTACCTTCCGGTCCACGCCGCCGCCGCCCTCGAGACGTTCCGCGCCGAGGGGGTCGAGGTGACCCTGCGCCGCGTGAAGCACGCCACGGCCGCCGCGACCGCCCTCCGGCAGCGCGAGGCCGACCTGGCGGTGACCGCCCTCGACCAGGCGATCCAGGGCGTCGCCGCCCGCGACGTCCCGATCCGGCTGGTCGTCGCCCACACGCGCGCGCCGGCCGTCGCCCTGGTCGTCTCGCCCGCGGTCCGGGACGCCGTCCATGGAGTCGCGGACCTGCGAGGGCGCACGGTCGGGATCCCGGGTCCGGGCACGACCGGCCATCTCCTGCTCCTGGCGCTCCTGCGCCAGGCGCGCGTCGAGCCGTGGCAGCTCGACCTCCGGAGCCTGGGAGGCGCCGCGCTGGCCGGGCGCGTCGCCAGCGGGGAGCTCCCGGCGGCCATCCTCGAGGAGCCGTGGGCCAGCCGCATCCTGGAGGCCGGGCGCGGCGTCGCGCTGGTCGACTTCCGGCGCCCCGAGGAAACCGCCCGCGTGCTCGGCGGACCCTTCTACGAGATCGTGACCGTGGGTCGCCGCGTGCTCCCTCCGCCCCGCCCGCGCCGCGGCGGCCCCGCGCCGCCGCCGCCCCCCGAGGAGCCGCCCGACGCCGCCCTCGCGGCCTTCGCGCGGGCCGTCGTCCGGGTCCAGGCGTGGCTCGCGACCGCTCCGGTGGCGGCCATCGCCGACCGCCTCCCGCCCGACCTCGTCCGCGATCGCGCGCGCTTCGCCGCGCGGCTGGCCGCGGCCCGCGACGCCTACGCCGCGGACGGCGACGCCACGCTCGCGGGCCTGACGGCGACCCTCCGCGTCCTGCGTCTCGGCACCCCGTGGCCGGTGTCGCTCAAGCTCGGGCCGGACGATCTCCTGCCGCCGCCCGCCGTCGCCGCGGCCCGCCGCGACCTGGGCTGGCCCCCGCCCCCGCCGTAGTCCGCCCGGCGCCGCCGGCCGGCCGACCGTGGGCGCGCGTACCTCGCGCGCCCACGCCCGGTCCGCAGCCGGACCGCCCCGGGCCGGGCGAGCGCCGGCGCCCCGCCACGCGCGCCCCGCCCCGCCGACCCGGCCGCGGGACGGGATCGACTCGCGGCGCGGGCCGCCGGCCCCCCGGCGGTCACCGGGTACGGACGAGCCGCGCCGGACGAGCGGCCGATCAGCGGCCCGGGACGTCATCCGGCAGGACCGGCTCGAGGCCGAGCGCGCGGAGGAGCCGGGCGGTGGTCGTGAGCGGGAGCCCGATCACGTTCGTGACGCACCCGTCGATCCGCGCCACCAGCCGCGCCCCCAGCCCCTGCGCCCCATAGGCGCCCGCCTTGTCGTCGGGCTCGCCGGTCGCGACGTAGGCGTCGATCTCCGCCTCGGTGAAGGGGCGCATGGTGACCCGGCTCGTCACCGCCGCCCGCACCTCGCGCCCCTGCGGGACCGCCAGCGCCGCGAGCGCGGTCACCACCTCGTGGGTCCGCCCGCGGAGCGCCCGCAGCATCGCGCGCGCCTCGTCCCGCGAGCCGGGCTTCCCGATCGGCCGGGCGTCGAGCACGACCAGCGTGTCGGCGCCGAGGACGACGCCCGCGCCGTCGCGAGCGCCGAGCTGCGCCGCCACGTCGGCCGCCTTGGCCCGTGCGAGCGCGGTCGCCTGGTCGGCCGCCGGGAGATCGGACCGGAGCACCTCGTCGACGCCGCTCGGGCGCACCTCGAAGGGGAGCCCGAGCCGCCCGAGGAGCTCCCGCCGGCGGGGGGAGGCGGAGGCGAGGACGAGCCACATGCCGGGGGGAGAGGCCGCGCGACCGGCGCCGCGCGGCGGAGGTTCAGCCGACGATCAGCGGCTCGCGATCCGTGATGACGCGCTGGCAGCCGGCCACGACGTCGCGGAGGAACACCGGCAGGCTCAGCATGTGCTGCTGGGCGAGCCCGTCGTAGAACCGGAGCCGGCCCTGGACGCGCTCGGCGACGCGGGCGTCGACGGTCGCGGGGGTGAGCGCGCGGGGGTCGTCGCGCTTGCCGGCCACGACGAACCCCCATGGGGTGCCGAAGCACGGGATGAACGACTGGTAGGGCGCGGTGAACGCGAACACCGCCGAGACGGTCCGGGCCATGGCCGCGTAGAACTCCAGCTCGCCGAGCTTGGTCATCCCGGCCTGGAGCGCGAGCGTCCCGTGGTCGGTGAGCCGGTCGTGGAGGAGCTGGTAGAACTCCCGGGTGAACAGGAGGCACGCCGGCCCGGCCTCGAGCGGCTCGGTGAGATCGACGATGGCGACGTCGAACCGCTCCGGGGTCCGCTCGAGCCACCCGCGGGCGTCCTCGTGCCGCACCTCCACCCGCGGGTCGTCGAAGGCGCCCCGGTGCATCTCCGGCAGGTGGGCCCGGCACGCCTCGACCACCGCCCGGTCGATGTCGACCATGACCGCGCGCCGCACTGTCGGGTACCGCAGGATCTCCCGCAGCGTCGCGCCCTCGCCCCCCCCGACGACCAGGGCGGTCTCGGGGCGCGGGTGCAGGATCATCGCCGGGTGGACGAGGGTCTCGTGATAGATGAAGTCGTCGGCGACGCTGGACTGGATGCGTCCGTCGAGGACGAGGCACTTCCCGTAGCTCGCCGTCTCCAGGATCTCCATCTGCTGGAACTCGGTCCGGAGGGCGAACAGGGTCCGCACCAGCGCGTGGGCATGCCCCTCGACCGCGGTGGTCGTCTCAAAAAACCACTTGTAGGGATTCGGCGCCGCCATGCGCGGTGACACCCTCCTTCACCTTGTTCGGGAGCCCGGCCGATCCCGGGAAGACGCCCCGCTTGACCTCGACGCAGGAGGCCCGGCTGGCCTGGAACTGCTCGACGAGGTACCTCGCGGCCTCCGCGGGATTGATCGTGTCGCCGCAGGAGAAGATGTCCACCGCCGCGTAGCGGTACTCGGGCCAGGTGTGGATGGACAGGTGAGACTCGGCGATCACCACCACGCCGGAGATCCCAAACGGGTTGAACTCGTGAAAGACCACGTCGATGATGGTGGCCTCCGCGCGCTTCGCCGCGTCCACCATCGCCGTCTTCACGGACTCAAGACTGTTGAGGACCTCGGGGCTGCAGTCGTGCAGCTCCAGCAGCAGGTGACGGCCCAGGCTCTCCAACTCTCGACCCCCTCTCCTCGCCCGAGACGCGCGCTGAGAAGCGAACTGCGACGCCGTCTCGGGGACGCCGCGTTCGCCATCGCCGCGATCTCTTCTTCTTCGACGTGAAACTGGGCGAAAGTCGGCTGAATTATAGAGCACGACCGAGGCAGCGCAAGGAAAAAATGCTTGCGTTTTACTTTCGCGCCCGTATCATGACGACCGGTTCCGGGCGGAACGACGTTTTCGGCGCGCGGCGCGACGAGAGGAGGTGCCGATGTTCTGGAAGCAGGTGACGAAGGTCGCGATCACGGCGGGCACCGCCGAGGGCGGCTCTTCCCTGAACGCGTTCGACAACGCGCTGCTGGCGGCCGGCATCGGCAACGTGAACCTCATCAAGGTCTCGAGCATCGTGCCGCCGGACGTCGACATCGTCGACCTGCCGCGGATCAAGCCGGGCGCCCTCGTCCCGACCGCCTACGCGGCGATGACGAGCACCACGCCGGGCCAGACGGTGACCGCCGCGGTCGGCTACGCGCTCCCCGTCGATCGCACCAAGGCCGGCGTCATCATGGAGTTCCACGACGTCACCGACCGGCCGACGGCCGAGCAGGCGATCCGTGACATGCTGGAGGAGGCGTTCCGGGTCCGCGGGGAGGGGATCCGCGAGATGAAGATCGTCGCGGTGGACCACCGCGTGGAGCGGGCCGGCTGCGCGCTGGCCGCGGTCACGCTCCTCTCCGAGGACGACCTCATCTGACGGGGCGGGTCGACGCCCCTCGGGGGGCGTCGGCCCGCCGGTTCCCCGCCCATGGCGCTGATCCCCGCTCGCCCGCGCTTCCTCTCCGCCCGGCCCGACGGGGCCGGCGCCGACGTCGTGCTCTACGGGATCCCGTTCGAGGGCCGCGTCAACCAGCGGAAGGGGGCGTTCCTCGGGCCGGCCGAGATCCGGCGCGCCTCGGACCTGGTCGAGACCTACGCCCCGGCGCTCGACGCCGACCTGGCCGACGTGGCGCTGGCCGACCTCGGCGACGTCCCGGTGCCGGACGTCCCGCCGCGCGACGCGCTGGCGGCGGTCGCCGCCGAGCTGCGGCAGACTCTCCCGCCGACCCAGCGCTGGGTCGGCCTGGGCGGCGACCACACGGTCACCGCCGCCGTCGTCGAGGTGGCGCTCGAGCACCACCCGGAGCTCCGGGTCGTGCAGTTCGACGCCCATCCCGACCTCCGGCGGCAGTACCTCGGGGAAGCCTGGAACTACGCCTCGGCGATGACGCGGGTGCTCGACCGGCTCGGCCCCGACCGGCTCTACCAGATCGGGCTCCGGACGGGCGACCGCGAGGAGTGGATGCCGCCCCGCGGCACCCGGCTGTTCCCGGCGTGGGCGGGCTCGGCGCGCGAGGCCGCCGCCGCGATCGCCGAGGAGCTCGCCGGCCAGCCCCTCTACGTGACCGTCGACATCGACGTGCTCGACCCCGCAATCGCTCCGGGCACCGGCGCCCCCGAGCCGGGCGGCATCACCGTCCCGGACCTCCTCGGGGCGCTCGGGCAGCTCGGGGCGGCCCGCGTGATCGGCTTCGACCTGGTCGAGGTCTCGCCGCGGTGGGACCCCTCCGGGCGGACCGTGATCACCGCGGCCGCTCTCGTCCGCGACGCGATCCTGACCTGGTGGGCCCGGCGGTGACGGCGGCGCGCCGGCGGCGAGCCCCCTACGCGGCCCCCCTCTACTACCACGTGGCGTTCGAGCTCAACCGGAAGGCGGAGACGGAGTTCCTGGTCGCGGCCTTCCGCCGGTACGCGACCGGCCGCGTCCGCCACGTGCTCGACGTGGCGTGCGGGACGGGCCACCACAGCCTCCGCCTGGCCCGCCGCGGCTACCGGGTGACCGCGCTGGACCTCTCCCGGCCCTCCATCGCCTTCCTGCGGGACGAGGCGGCCCGGGCCGGACTCGACGTCACCGCCCTCGTCGGCGACATGACGGCGTTCCGGCTGCCGGCGCGGGTGGACGCGGCGATCTGCATGCAGGACTCCCAGGGCCACCTGCTGACCACCCCGGCGCTGATCGCCCATCTCCGCGCCGTCCGCGGGGCCCTCCGGCCGGGCGGCGTATACGTCTTCGACCGGCTGGTCCCGAACGGCTGGAAGCCGGGCGCCCGCTGGACGTGGACCCGCCGGCGCCGCGGGATCACGGTCCAGACGACATTCCAGACGCTCCTCGACTACGACGTGGCCCGGCAGGTCTGCCAGGAGGTCATGCGGTTCGACGTCACCGAGAACGGGCACCGGCGCACGCTGACCCAGCGCCACGCGACCCGCATCGTCTTCCCGCAGGAGCTCCGGGCCATCGTCGCGCTGGCGGGGGGGTTCGAGTTCTGCGCGTGGTTCTCGAACTTCAGCTTCCGGCGGCCGCTCGAGCGGAGCGCCGCCGCGCTGGTGATGGTCGTCGTCCTCCGCGCGACGTGACCCGCCTCATTCTCCGCCCGGCCCGGGCGCACCGGATCCGCGGCGGCCATCCCTGGATCTACCGCTCCGACGTCGCGGCCCTGGAGGGGCCGTGGGATCCCGACGAGGCGGTCACGGTGTGCGATCCCGACGGCCGCGTGCTCGGGCGCGGCTTCTACAACCCGCGCCCCCAGATCGTCTGCCGGCTCGTGACCCGCCATGACGAGCCGGTCGACGACGCCCTGCTGCGGCGCCGGCTGGAGGCGGCCGCGCGGCTCCGGCGGACGCGCCCGCCGCCGGACGGCGACGCCGGGCGGATCGCCTTCAGCGACGCCGACGCCCTGCCCGGGGTGATCCTGGACCGCTACGGCGGCACGCTCGTGCTCCAGGCCCTCACCCGGGCCATGGCGGGCCGGGCGCGCCGCCTGGCCGAGCTCGCGGCGGAGGTGACGGGCGCCGCCGCCGTCTACCGCCGGGGCGACCCGACCGCGGCGGCGATCGAGGGGTTCGACGACGCGGAGGGGTGGCTCCTCGGCACGGACCGGACGGTGGTCGAGATCCGCGAGGGGCCCTGCCGGTTCACGGTCGACCTCGCCGGCGGCCAGAAGACCGGGTTCTACCTCGACCAGCGGGAGAACCGGGCGCACGTCGCCGGGCACGCCGCCGGGCGCGCGGTCCTGGACGCGTTCTGCTACACGGGCGCGTTCGCGACCTGGGCCCGCCGCCAGGGCGCGGCGTCCGTCGTGGCCGTCGACAGCTCCCCCGACGCAACCCGCCAGGCCGCGGCACACCTCGCGGCGAACGCTCCCGCGGACGGAGGCGGCCCCTTCGAGGTGGTCACCGCGAACGCCTTCGACGCGCTGCGGGGCCTCGAGCGCGCGGGGCGGCAGTTCGACCTGGTGATCCTGGACCCCCCGCCGTTCACGCGGCGCCGCACCGCGATCGACGCGGCGCTCCGCGGCTACAAGGAGATCAACCTGCGCGCCCTGCGGTGCCTGCGCCCCGGCGGGCTCCTGGCGACGTTCTCGTGCTCCCACCACGTCGGCCCCGGGCTGTTCGAGGAGGTCTGCCGCGCGGCGACCGAGGACGTCGGCCGGCCCGTCCGGCTGGTGGAGACCTACGGGCAGGCGCGCGACCACCCCGTGCTCCTGGCCGTCCCGGAGACCCGCTACCTGACGGGCCTGCTCCTCGAGGCGGTGGAGTAGCTGAAGGCTCGGCGGCCCGGTCGGGGAGACGCCCGAGTCGCCGGCGCTCGGCGGCCGGTCCGAACGACGCTCGGGGCGGCGCCCTCAGCGGCGCTCGAGGCGCCGGGCCCGGACACGGTAGAGCAGGAGGGCCGCCCCCGCCAGGAGGCCTCCGGCCACGACCGTGCCCGCGACCGTGTTGTAGCGGACCAGCACCTGCGTCGCCCAGTCGAGGTGCGTGCCGGCCATCACCCCTAGCCCGACCACGAGCACGTTCCAGACCACGACCGACAGGCCTGCCCAGCAGAGCACGCGCCATGCGGAGAACCGCGCCAGACCGGCGGCCGGCAGCACGAGCGCCCGGACCCCCGGGAAGAACCGGGAGATCGCGATCGCCGGCGCCCCGAAGCGCGCGAACCACCGCTCGAGCTGCCCCAGGCGCTCGGCGTGGAGCAGCCGGCCCAGCCGCCCCCGGAGGAGCGCCCGGCCCCAGCGCCGGGCGACCCAGAACACCGCCATCACGCCGACCTGGGTCCCGGCGATCGCGGCCGCGAGGACGGTCCCGCCGTGGAGGGCGCCGCGGCCGGCCAGGAAGCCGGCGTAGAGGGCGATGACGTCGGTCGGCCAGGGGGGAAAGAACGACTCGAGCACGCAGCTCGCGAACACGACCGCGTAGATCACGCCCGGCGGGATGCCGGGGTCGAGCAGCAGCGCAGCGACGCGGTCCAGGGGACAGGGCGGCGCCGGCCTACGAGCTGGCCGGCATGCCGCCTCCACTCTGCTCGATCCCGAACGGCATCCACAGCACGCGGGCCTCCGGGCCGACCCGGTGGTGGAACTCGAACGTGAGACGCGACGCGGCCGCGCGGAGCCGCGGGAAGTAGACGAAGCCCTCGACGCGGGCCCCCGGCTGGAGGGTGCCCATCGGCAGCGCCATCAGGTACACGTCGTCGAGGCGCGGCGGCGCGTAGTACCACGGATCGTAGTACCGCTCCCACCACCACCAGTCCCAGAACGGGTCCCGGAACGCCCGGCGATGCAGCAGGACCGGCGGGAGCGGGTCGGCGTCGGCCAGCCGGGGTCCGGCCGCCGCGCCGTGGGCGCGGATGATGCGCTCGACCTCGACCGGGGGGATCGCCGTGTACTGGAAGCGCCCCTCGTCGAACAGCCGGAACCCCGGGTAGTCGTAGGTGAGCGGCGCGGACGCCCCGTTCACCAGGCGCACGAGGAAGGGCGTGACGAAGCTCGGCAGGTCCCAGGGCGAGCCGCGCCAGGCGGCGGGCCGCACCGAGAGCTCCACGCCGCCGGCGGCGGCCGTGGTCGTCCCCTGGGCGGCATCGACGGTCACGTTGGGCGCGGGGAGCGGGACGATGCGGCGGGTCGCGCACGCCGACCCGAGCACCGCGACCGCGGCCAGCCCCAGCGCCAGTCGCCGGCCACGCCGCCGGGTGGAGTCCCGCATGGGCCTAGCCGCTCAGGGCGCGCGCGACCGAGTCGTAGACCGTGGCCAGCGCGCGGTCGAGCTCCCCCGGGTTCCTGCCGCCGGCCTGGGCCAGCTCGGGCCGGCCGCCGCCACCACCACCGACGAGCCTCGCCACCTCCTGGATCAGCTTGCCGGCGTGGACCCGGCCGGCGAGGTCCCTGGTGACCGCGCTGACCAGGCTCACCTTGCCGTCGGTCACGGCGCCCAGGCAGATCACGCCCGAGCCGAGCCGCTCCCGCACCGAGTCGACGACCACCCGGAGCGCGTCGGCGTCCAGGCCGTCCAGCCGCGCGACCACCACCGGGACCCCGGCGACCGGGCGGGCCCCGGCGACCAGGTCCTGGGCACGGCTCCTGGCGAGCCGGCCCTCCAGCTCGGCGAGCTGCCGTTCGAGCCCCCGCTGCTCGTCGAGGAGCTTCTGCAGCCGCTGCGGGAGCTCGAGCGGCGGCACCCGGAGCAGATCGGCCGCCCGCCGGAGGGCCGCCTCCTCCTGGCCGACGTGCCCGAGCGCGGCGGCCCCGGTCACCGCCTCCAGGCGCCGGACGCCGGCGGCGACCGCGCCCTCGGCGGTGACCTTGAAGAGCCCGATCTCCCCGGTCGCGTCCAGGTGGGTGCCGCCGCAGAGCTCGGTCGAGAAGTCGCCGATGCGCACCACCCGCACCGTCGGCCCGTACTTCTCCCCGAACAGGGCGAGCGCGCCCATGCGGAGGGCGGCGTCCAGCTCCGTCCAGAACGGGTTCACCGCGAGGTTGTCCCGCACCGCCTCGTTCACCAGATCCTCGACCCGCTCGAGGTCGTGGTCCTTCACCGGGCGGCTGTGGGTGAAGTCGAACCGCAGCCGGTCCGGCGCCACGAGCGAGCCGGCCTGGGTCACGTGGGATCCCAGCACGCGCCGGAGCGCCGCGTGGAGGAGGTGCGTCCCGGTGTGGTTGAGGCGGAGGTGCTGGCGGCGGGGCGACTCCACCGAGACCGCGACCTCCTCGCCCTCCCGGAAGCCGCCCTCGACGACCCGCAGCCGGTGCGCGATCAGCCCGGCGCCCCGGTACTGCGTGTCCACGATCTCCGCGCGCCCCTGCCGGCCGGTGAGCGTGCCGGTGTCCCCGATCTGCCCGCCGGACTCGGCGTAGCAGGGCGTCCGGTCC
>Ga0070741_10004147_pt1 | contig 34306 bp, 33 predicted proteins | sample Coa_R1_4_FD_66440 | JGI IMG/M metagenome (GOLD analysis project Ga0070741, IMG submission 66440) | Surface soil microbial communities from Centralia Pennsylvania, which are recovering from an underground coalmine fire - Coalmine... | ecosystem: Environmental > Terrestrial > Soil > Unclassified ... | reverse complement strand
AAGGGGCCGGGCAGCCGGGCGGGGTATTACCAGGCGCTGCTGCGGGTGAGGGTCGAGAACTCCTTCCCGACCAGGGCCACGCTGCTCACGATCCGCGAACTGCAGGTGGCCGGACAGTAATAAAGAGTGTGGCCCCCGGCAATCGCCACTCGCGCATTGAAGCCTGCGAGGTCAGACTTTACAATCGGACAGCCTGTTCGGGCAGGAGTTACGCGAAGCAGCACGATGCGGTCGCTTCGGTTGCTTCATCGGCGCAATCACGTCGGGCGCCAGCACCGATACAATTACTTTCCAACGCGCACGCGACCGGGCGCGTCCCCTTTCGGCGGGAGAAATCATCTGATGAAAACGAGAATCACGACGCTGGTCATACTCGCGCTTGTTTCATTGTCGGCCGTTTCAGTCGTGGTCATCGCCAGAGACAAGGCGGGCAAAAAGGAAAAACAGAAAAAGGAGAAGGGCTTCGTCACCATCTTCGATGGCAAGACGTTTAACGGCTGGAAATTCAGCGAGCCGGAAAAGAAGAGCTGGACGATCGAGGACGGGGCCTTCGTCGCGCACGGCGAGCGCAGCCACCTCTATTACGTCGGCGACAACAAGCCCTTCGTCAATTTTGAGCTGAAAGTCGAAGTGATGACCGAGCCCGGCTCGAACGGCGGCATCTACTTCCACACGCAGTGGCAGGACGTGGGCTGGCCGAAGAACGGTTTCGAGGTGCAGGTCAACCAGACGCACACGGACTGGAAAAAAACCGGCAGCCTCTATGACGTGGTGAATGTGAAGGAACAGCTCGTCAAGGATAACGAGTGGTACACCTACGACATCACCGTCAGGGACAAACACGTCACCGTCAAGGTCAATGACAAGGTGGCGGTTGAGTGGGACCAGCCGGCGGATCGCCAGCCCGGCAAGGATTTCGCGCGCATGCTGGATAAAGGCACTTTCGCGCTGCAGGCGCACGACCCGAAAAGCACCGTGCGTTACCGGAACATCAGGGTGAAGCGGCTGGATTGAGGCGCCGCAGATTCGGCACATGGCGGACGTGTTTTTGCGGCTGCTCGCGGAGTGATTCGGCATGAGACTGTCTCTTCCCTCTCTGCTTTTCCCGGTTCTCCTCTGGCTGGTGATCGTAGTGGTGCTGCTCGGCGGAGGCATCGGCATCGGGTATCTGTTGCACTGGCTGCTGCCGTCGGTTGATCTGGGGGTCGGCATTCTGATCGGGGTGATTGTGATTCCGGCTGCCGTCAGGGCCTGGGCCTCCCTGACAAGTGCGGTGGATTCGCTCCCGCCCGAGGACGAGGACCTGGTGGAGGGCGGCTTTCAGCCGACGGTGATTTATCCGCTCAGATCATCGTCAAAAAAGCGCCGTCGCCGGACTCGCAGAGTGGAAAAAATCGAAAGGCCGCCCAGCGCGACCTGACGGGCGGCGCGTTTGCCAGACCTCACTGCCCGAGTTGAGGGGGAATTATGCGAACCCGAATGGTGCTGACCGGACTGGTGTTGATCCTTGGCGCCGCCGGCCTGCTGGCTGTCGCTGCAAGGAACAAAGACCACGGCAAGGGGCGTCGCCTGTCGCGGCAGGCGCTTGAAGACAGGATTCGCGGCGGCTGGGCCGGGCAGATGATCGGCGTCTCCTTCGGCGCGCCGACGGAATTCAAATCCAACGGCAGAATCATCGAAGGCGAGATCAAGTGGAAGCCGGAGATGGTCTCGAACGCAATAGTGCAGGACGACTTGTACGTCGAGATGACTTTCACCGAAGTGATGGACCGGGTCGGCCTGGGCGCCACGACGGAGCAGTACGGCGAGGCTTTCAGGGATTCAAAATATCACCTCTGGCACGCGAACGCGGGCGCGCGGCGACTGCTCAATCAGGGCATCAGGGCCCCGTGGTCGGGGCATCCGAAATACAACATCCACGCCAATGATATTGATTTCCAGATCGAATCCGACTTCATCGGGATGATGACGCCGGGCCTGCCGCAGGAGGCGAACAGGTATGCCGACCGCGTCGGCCACGTGATGAATTACGGCGACGGCGTGTACGGTGGAATGTTCTTCGCCGGGATGTATGCGGCTGCATTTTTTGAGAACGACCCGCGTCGGGTGGTCGAAATGGGCCTCGCCTCAATTCCCGCCCGGAGCGGCTACGGCAGAGTGATTCGCGACGTGCTGAACTGGTCGGCGCGCAATCCTGACGACTGGAAGAAGACCTGGCAGCTGCTCAAGGACAAGTGGGACAGGGACGACCCCTGCACGGATGGCGCGCTCAGTGACTTCAACATTGACGCGAGGCTCAACGGCGCGCACGTGGCACTCGGCTTGTTGTATGGCAAAGGCGATTTCGCGAAGACGCTCGACGTTTCGACCCGCGCCGGGCAGGACTCGGATTGCAATCCGTCAAGCGCGGCGGGCGTGCTGGGCGTGATGATGGGTTACGACAAAATCCCGGATGAGTGGAAATCGGGCATCGCCGGGCTGGCCGACACGAAATTCGATTACACGAATTACTCGTTCAATTCGATCACCGAATCAACAGTCAGACGCGCGCTGAAGGTGATCGAACTGGCCGGCGGCAGAGTGACGGAGAGCGAAGTGATCATTCCGCTTCAGGCCCCGAAAGCGCCGAAACTCGAACAGTGGAATCCGGGCGTGCCGGAGCGGGTCATCAGATTCGATGATCCGGCGTGGGACTGGAATGGCGCGTGGTCGGATGAGGTGGGCGGCAAAGAGAAAAAGAGCCTGATCGGCAGGGCGGCGAATGGCGCGGGCGCGGAAGTCTCACTGACATTCAGCGGCGTGGCTGTTGCGCTCGTCGGCCCGCTCTCAGGGGAGGGCGGGCGCGCCGACGTTTACTTGGACGGCAAAAAGGTCGGGCAGTTCGACGCGTACATCGTCGAGCGGACTCACGATAATGATCTGTGGCACACCTATGACCTCAAACCCGGCACGCACACCGTCAGGGTCGTGATGCGCGATGACGCCGACGCGCGCTCGAAAGGGAAGAAGATCGTCATTCAGCGGGCGATCACTTACCGGGCCGCATAACCGCAGAGTTGAAACAATGCCATCATCACCCGCCGCACAACGGGTGGCCGAGCAGGCCATCCGGCTGCTCAAGGCCTCAGCCGATGAACGCTACAGGGCCGGCGCCAGCGCTTACTTCAAGGCTTATGAAGACGTGCGCTTTTACGGCGTCAGCGCTCCCAGAACAAAACAGATTGAGAGAGTCCTCTTCCAGACCGTGTGCGCAGGCTGGACGGTGAAAGAGGCCGTCGCCTGCTGCGACATTCTGATCCGGTACCCACAGCTCGAAGCAAAGCTGGTTGGCATCCTGCTGCTCGCGCGCTTCAAAAAGCAGTACGAGGCCGGGCTACTGTCAAAAATAGAGTCGTGGCTGAAGGGTGGTTACTGCAACAACTGGGCGACGACCGACGCCCTGTGCGGATACGTCTTCGGGTTTCTGCTGGTCGAGTACCCTGAGCTGATCGGCCGGGTTGCGAAATGGACTGAAGCAAAGCATCTCTATGTGCGCCGCTCCGCCGCAGTCTCGATGCTGCCGGTGATCAGGACGGGCGAATATCTGGACGAGGCTTACGCCATCGCCGAATCCCTGTTCGACCAGCCGGAAAGCCTGATCCACAAGGCGACGGGCTGGCTGTTACGTGAGGCCGGAAAAAGGGACGCGGCGAGGCTCGAATCATTCCTGCTCACGCATGGCCCGCGCATCCCGCGAACCGCGCTGCGTTACGCCATCGAAAGATTCCCCGAAACGAAGCGGAAGAAAATCCTGGCACAGACGAAGGCAGCCTGAGTCGCCTGCCTGAAAGAGTCCGTTGAATGCCAAAGCTGGAATCCAGCCTGCCGAATGAAGTGCGCGAAGTTGCGGCGCCTGATCCCGCCAGAGCCCGGCATTTCGATCCGCGATCCGCGATCCGCAATCTGCAATCAACCGGTCTGGTGCTGGTGTTGTTGCTGCTCTCGGTCGCGCTCACCTTCGCCTCGCCTTACTTCCTCACGTCGCGGAATCTGCTGAACGTGTTGTTGCAGACTTCGATCAACACGGTGCTGGCGGTGGGGATGACCTTTGTGATTATCACGGGCGGCATTGACCTGTCGGTCGGGTCGGCGCTGGCGCTGACGGCGGTGGTGATGGCCGCGCTGGCTGAACAAGGTGTGAGCGTGCCGCTGGTGATGACGGCCGGGCTGTTGTGCGGCGCTGGGACAGGCGCGGCCAACGGGCTGGCCATCGTGCGGATGAAGATCCCGGCGTTCATCGTGACCTTGGGAACCCTGAGCATCGCGCGCGGGCTGGCGCTGGTCGTGGCCGGCGGGCGCACGATCACGGTCGAGCCGTATGCGTTGCGCATGTGGGGCGAGGGGCGGTTACTCGGTGTTCCGATTCCGACTGTCTTTGCGCTCGTACTGGTGATCATCGGTCACGTCACACTGACGAGAACCGTATTTGGCAGACATCTGCTGGCCATCGGGGCGAATGAAAAAGTCGCGTGGCTGGCCGGCGTCAGCACGGGACTGACCAGGTGGATGGCTTACATCATCAGCGGCGTCATGGTTTTTCTCGGCGCATTGATTTCAACCGGGCGCCTCGGCTCGGCTGATCCGATTCGCGGCGAAGGCTACGAACTTGATGCCATCGCCGCAGTGATCATTGGCGGCACGAGCCTGAAGGGCGGGCGCGGTTCGGTCTTCGGCACGCTGCTCGGGGCTTTGCTGATCGGCGTGATGCGCAACGGCCTGACGTTACGCGATGTGACCGACGCCTGGCAGAAGGTGATCATTGGCGCGGTCATCGTGACCGCAGTCTTTCTGGATCGGCTGAGAAACAAAGCGAGCGGAGAATAGCGGGCAGTGAATTACGGAAAGGTTTTCACTTCAGGAGGGCTGACGGCAAATGGAAAGACACAGGCTGACTGGCGTAATCGCTCTGATCGTGATTTTTCTGGCCGCCTGCGGCGGCCCGGCGAGATCGGAGAGGCCGCGCGTCGCACTGCTGATGAAGGCGCAGTCGAATCCTTTCTTTCAGGTGATGGAAAAAGGTGCGCGCCAGGCGGCGGCTGAAAGCAACGTTGACCTGATGGTGCAATACCTGCCGACTGAAACGGCGGCGGACACGCAGGTCGCGCAGGTCGAGGATGCGATTTCAAAACAGGTCAGCGCCATTCTGATTGCACCTTCGGGGTCGAGCGCGATCGTTCCCGCCCTGCTCAAGGCGAATGAGGCGAAGATTCCGGTGATCAATCTCGACAACCGGATTGACGCAAAGGCCGCCGCGGGTGCGGGTCTGAAAGTCGCCGCCTTCGTCGGGCCGGACAACGTCGAAGGCGCACGACGCTCCTGTCAGGAACTGATCCGGCGGCTCGGGGGAAAAGGCAACGTCGCCATCCTCGAGGGCATTAAATCCGCCGTCAACGCGCAACAGCGCCGTCAGGGTTGCGAGGAGGCTCTCGCGCAGAATCCAGACGTGAAACTGGTCGCCTCGCAGACGGCGAACTGGAGTCTGGATGAAGGCAACACCGTCTTCACCGACCTGTTGCAGGCCCACCCCGACATCAACGGTCTGTTTGCGGCCAACGATATGATGGCGCTCGGCGCGCTACGGGCAATCAGGGCTGCCGGCAGGGCCGGTCAGATTGTGGTGGCGGGCTACGACAACATCGAGACGGCACAGGCCGCGCTGAAATCCGGCGAGATGGCGGCGACAGTGGATCAGCATCCGGAACTGATCGGCGCCGAAGGCGTGCGTGCGGCGGCAAAGTTGTTGCGCGGCGAATCCGTGCCCGCCGAAATCCCGGTCAAAGTCGAACTGATCACCAGAGAAAAGTTGAAGTGAATCCCGAATCGCGCGTTGACAACCTTTCAGCCGCGGCCTTATATTGCATTTTGCACTGGTCATACCAATTGACAGAAATCACAGATCATTCCTGACCGTTCCTGCCAGCCACGGAAAATCACTGACAGGGAAGAACCGGAGAAAAACAGATTCGTCATTACTTATGGGTTATTCAAAACTTGAACTGACGGGCAGAGTCGCGCTGGTGGTCGGCGGTACCAGCGGCATCGGCCGCGCCTTGGTGCGCGGTTTTGCTGAAGCTGGCGCGGATGTCGTCGCGACCAGCCGCCGCGAGGAACTGGTGGTCGAAACCGCAAAGGAAGTTGAGGCGCTCGGGCGGCGGTCGCTCGTGGTCACTTCGGACGTTCACGACCGCGCTTCGATTGAAGCGATGACGGCCGGAGTGCTGGAACGTTTCGGACGGATAGACATTCTGGTCAACTGCGCCGGGCGCACGAAGAAAGTGCCGACGCTCGACCTGACCGAAGAAGACTGGAACGGCATCATTGACACCAACCTGACCGGCACGCTGCGCTGCTGCCAGGTGGTCGGCCGCCAGATGATCAAACAGCAGTACGGCCGGATCATCAACATCGCCAGCCTCAGTTCTTTCGTCAGCCTTTCCGAAGTCACGGCCTATTGTGTCAGCAAGAGCGGCGTCGCGATGCTGACCAAATGTCTGGGCTGCGAGTGGGCGAAGCACGGGATCAGCGTCAACGCGATTGCGCCGGGCGTGTTCCGCACGGATTTGAATGCGGCGCTGCTCGACGGCACTCCGCGCGGGCAGCATTTCCTGTCGCGCACGCCGAAAGGCCGCTTTGGCAGGGTTGAAGAGTTACAGGGCGCGGCGATCTTCCTCGCCTCAGAGGCCGCCGAATATGTCACCGGCGAAATTCTGACGGTTGACGGCGGCTATCTGGCGTTCGGCGTGTAACCGGGAAAACCATCATCGGTGAATCAACCCGGCACCTGAATCATCATTCGTGGCCGGAGGAGCAGGCTATGGCGCGTGATACAGTAAATCATTTCGGCCGGGCGCTGGCTCCGATAGATCGTTCAGGCATCACCGAACTGGTCGTCGAGCGGGTCAAGGAGCTGCTTGAAGAGGGCGAACTGAAGGCGGGCAGCCGCCTGCCGCCCGAGCGCGAGCTGGCCGAAATGCTCAAAATCAGCCGGCCCTCGCTGCGGACCGCGCTCAAGGCGCTGTCGGTGATGGGGATCATCAATGCGAGGCCGGGCGCGGGAACCTACATCAGCGATTCCGGCCGGGAAATCTTCCACCAGCCGATGCAGTTCCATGTGCTGATTCACAACTCCGGCTCGGCCGAGTTGTTTGAAGCCCGACGCATTGTCGAAACCGGGCTCGCCGAACTGGCCGCGGAACGCGCTTCAGCCGCCGACCTGAAGGCGCTCTCTGCCGAGATCGAGGCCATGCACCGGACGACGGGAGAGCCGGAGAAGTTTCTGGAACACGACGTTCGATTTCATCAGGCCATTGCCCGTGCCGCCGGCAATAAGGTCATGAGCGGTGTGATGGACACGCTCGCACAGATGCTTTACCACGCGCGGCACCAGATGATTGCGGAGGCCAGCGACCTCGCCGAAGCGATTGAATGGCACGCGGGCATTTACGAGGCGATCAGGGCGGGTGATGCGAGGCGCGCCAGGGAATTGATGTTCGATCACCTGAGCCATGCCGAAAAGGGCTGGGAGCGCGAAACCCGCTCCGGCCACGGCAATGGCCTGAAGAAGACGCGCCACCGGCGCTGAAATAAAACACCACCGACTAATCAACCCACCCGACCACCAGATTCCCCGCGCGGTCGGGAGAAATATCTTTGCTGGATTCCTGCCGGGATGAAAAGGAGCTGATGAAGAGCTGACGCGATGGGCGTGTCTGCCTGACCGCTGTGATGCTTCAATCAGCAGTCGTTGATCACCGAGGCAATCTGCCTTCGACCTGCAACCCTTTTTCAGCATCCAGGAGGTCTGTTATGAGTTGGAGACACAGCTACAGAAGTTCGATCGGGCACCTGATGTCCGTCAGTCTGGCTCTGGCCGCGCTGGTGATCCTCTCAGCGCCGCAGGCGAGCCGCGCGCAGGTGCTTTATGGTTCGATAACCGGCAACGTGACTGATGCCGGCGGGGCCGTCGTCCCGGGCGCCACCGTCACGATCACCCACAAGGAGACGGGCCAGTCGCGCGACAGTACGACTGACACCAACGGCAGCTACGATTTCCCGACCGTGCCGGCCGGCACCTATTCAATCAGGGTGACCAAGCCGGGCTTCAAGACCATAACCAGAGACAACGTGAAGGTCACACTCAACACCGTCACCCGCACGGATATTTCCGTCGAGGTCGGCCAGGTGAATGAGACCGTCGTGATCACGGCTGAGACCGCGGAACTCAAGACTGATCGCGCGGAAGTCAGCGCGGAACTGACCAGCAAACCGCTTCAGAACCTGCCGGTGCCGCTGGGGCGTAATTACCAGAACCTCTTCAAGACGCTGCCCGGGTTCACCCCGCCGGAAGACGCGCACTCGGTCCCGTCGAATCCGTCCCGGTCGCTCGTCTTCAACGTGAACGGGTCGAGCCGCTCGTCGAATAACACGCGCATTGACGGGATCAGCTCGACCAACATCTGGCTCCCGCACGTGACGGCGTACGTGCCCGCGCTCGAAGCGATCGAGACGGTGAACGTCGTCACCAACAGCTTCGACGCCGAACAGGGGCTGGCCGGCGGCGCGGCCATTAACGTTCAGATCAAGAGCGGGACCAACGAATTTCACGGCTCGGCTTTTGAATACCACTCCGACCAGGCACTCAAGGCCAGAGACTATTTCCGCCCGCCCGCCAACGCAAAGGGCAAGTTCATTCAGAACCAGTACGGCGGGACACTGGGCGGCCCGATCATCAAAAACAAGCTCTTCTTCTTCGGCAGCTACGAAGGCACGAAGAACCGGCAGAACGACAGCTTGATTGTGAACGTGCCGACGGCGGCGATTCGCACCGGTGACTTCCGCAACCTGAAGGACAGCTCTGGCAAACCGGTGAACATCTACGACCCGCTGACCGGCAATGCGGACGGCACCGGCCGTCAGATCATCAGTTGCAACGGCGTGCAGAACGTCATCTGCGCGGACCGAATCAGCCCGGCCATCAAAAAGATTCTGCCGCTCATCCCGCAGCCCAACCTGCCGGGTGATGCTAACGGTTTGAATAACTATTTTGCTTCGGCGGGCTTTCTGTTTGACCGCTGGACGGTTGACAGCAAGGTCAACTGGAACGTTAACAGCAAGCTCAACGTCTGGGGACGCTACAGCATCCTCAATTTCTTCACGGTCAATGAAACGGTCTTCGGCAAGGCGCTGCAGGGCCGCGCGATCAACAGCTCCAACCCCGGCACCGGCCAGGGCAAGACGCACAGCTTCTCCTTCGCCGGCGTCTATACTTTCGGCCCCAATTTCATCGTGGACGCCAATTTCGGTTTCTTCCGCCAGAACACGGACGTGGCGCAATCCGACCTCGGGGAGAAACGCGGGCTGGATTTCCTGGGTATTCCGGGGACAAACGGGAGCAGGCCGTTTGAGGGCGGCTTCCCGTTTTTCGATCTGGAGACCTACGCCGATTACGGGACGGTTGACACCTTCATGCCGTACACGCGCAGTGACGATCAGTATCAGATCGTGGCCAACGCCAACTGGCTGCGCGGGCCGCACAACATCCGCTTCGGCATGGATGTTTACCGGCAGAAGCTCAACCACACGCAGCCGGAATCGAGTGACACCAGCTTTGGCGCGCGCGGCGGGTTCCATTTTGGGACCGGCACCACCGCGCTCAAAGGGGGGACGGATGGTGTGAATCAGTACAACAGCTTCGCGGCCTTCCTGCTCGGCTTGCCGGACCGCATCGGCAAGCTGACCCTGACGGAGGCGCCCTACAGCACCCGCAACTGGCAATACAGCTTCTACGGGCGTGACCAGTGGCAGGTGACCAGGAACCTGACCTTCTCCTTCGGCACGCGATGGGAGTACTTCCCGATCCCGACGCGCGGCGACCGCGGCCTCGAGCGGTACAACGTGAATACCAATATGATAGAGATCGGCGGAGTCGGCTCGGTGCCGACGGACCTCGGCGTGGAAGTCAGCAAGGCGTTGTTCGCGCCGCGCATCGGTCTGGCTTACCGCATCAGGCCGACCTTTGTGGTGCGCGCCGGTTACGGGATCACAAACGATCCGTATGCGCTGGCCCGCCCGCTGCGCACCAACTACCCGATCCTGCTCAACCTGAACAACGACGCGGCGAACGGATTCCAGTTCGTCAGCCGGCTGGAGCAGGGCATTCCAGCAGCGGCCGCGCCGAATCTCGGCAATGGGATTATTCCTATTCCGAGCAATGTCTCAGCCATCACGCTGCCGGACAAGTTCGAGCGGGGTTACATCCAGTCCTGGAATCTTTCGCTGCAGAAGGAACTGAAGTGGGGTTTCACAGGCGAAGTCGCCTATATCGCTACACGCCAGATCCGGCAGCTGGGCTTTATGGAGCTGAATTACTCCAACATCGGTGGGGGCAACGCCGGGCGGCAGCTCAACCAGAAATTCGGGCGGACGGCTTCGACCCTGCTGGTCACGCCCATCGGCAACAGTCACTACGATTCCCTGCAGGCCCGCCTCGAACGCCGGTTCCGCGACTTCTATCAGTTGAATGTCAACTACACGTGGTCGAAGTCCATCACCACTTCGGGGGCGAACAACAGCGACGACACGCTGCGGGTCAACATCCCGCAGTATTACTACCTGAATCGTTCGCTCAGCAGCTTCGACCGCCCGCACAACCTGCAGATCAGCAACATCATCGAGCTGCCGTTCGGCAAGGGCCGACGGTACCTGAATGACCGTGGCATCGTGTCAGCGGTCGTGGGCGGCTGGCAGGTCAACAACATCCTGAGTTTCTTCAGCGGCCTCCCCTTCACCGTGACCTCGTCGGGGAGCAGCCTGAACGCCCCGGGTAACAGCCAGACTGCTGACCTGATCAAGCCGACGGTGGAGGTGTTCGGGAACAACGGGCCCGGGCAAAAATATTTCGACGTGACCGCTTTCCGCGCGGTCGGTTCGGATCCTGACCCGAACAACCGGGCGCGATTTGGCACCGCCGGCTATAACATCCTGCGCGGCCCGCACAGGTCGCAATGGGACTTCGGCCTCTTCCGACAGTTCCGGCTCACTGAGAGGTTCAACCTTCAGTTCCGGGCTGAAGCCTTCAACTTCACCAACACGCCGCAGTGGGGAAATCCGAATGGTAACCGCGACAGCGGCAGCTTCGGAGAAAACACTACGGTGAGTGGTGAACGAATCTTCCGCTTCGGGCTGCGGCTCGGCTTCTGACGCGGCCGGATGAAATGAAAGCCGCACGGACCTCAATCGGTGACCCTGCCCCTCGACTGATGTCCGGTGCCGCTTTGACAACAGTTCAGGCGATCAGCCGGCTGATGACGCCGGGAGATCCATCCCGAAATCCGGGAGTGGTTCGATACTTGTTTGAAGTGATCGTAGCGCAGATTCGCACCGTGACCTGTCGGGTTGCGGTTGTTCTGGTAACAAAACTATCATCAAATCAACCGCGACCTGTCGGGTTACGGTCCATCCTTAGAGGAGATGCTTATGAAAGGTGATTTCAAGACTTCACGCAGAGATTTCATCAGGACGACCTCTGTCGCCGCCGCCGGCGCAGCCGTCGCCAACCTGAATCTGCTTCAGCCGACGCGGGTACTCGGCGCGAATGATCGCATCAGGGTCGCGATCATCGGCGCCGGCGACCGCATGATGAGTTCGCTCGTCCCGGCCTTTATGAGCCAGGCCGAGAGCCTCAACTTTGAACTCGTCGCCGTCTGCGACATCTGGAGCAAGGTGCGCGAGGAATCAACCGCGAAGATTGCGAACAATGCGAAGTACACTGCCAAGGCCAAAGACATCGCGAAGGTGCGCAACACCGATGAGCTGTATGCGATGAAGGGCATTGACGCGGTGATGATCGCGACGGCTGACTTCCAGCACGCTTATCATTCCATCGAAGCCGTCAGGGCGGGCAAGGACGTTTATTCGGAAAAGCCCTTCGCCAACATCATGTCCGACGCGCGCGAGGCGCTCAAAGTGATCGGCGGCTCGAAGCAGGTCTTCCAGGTCGGCACGCAGCGCCGCTCGACGCCGAGTTACAAGAGCGCTTACGAGTACCTCAACCGGAAGGACAATCCGTTCGGCGACATCGTCATGGCCGAGATGACCTGGAACGTCAACCAGCCGGGCCGCTGGCGCCGCCCGAAACTGGTGCCGCAGCTGCGCGAGCAGGACACCGACTGGAAGCGCTATCTGATCAACCGCGACCCGAAGATCCCGTTCGACGCGCGCAAATACCTTGAGTTCCGCCTGTTCTGGCCGTTCTCCTCGGGCATCCCGGATCAGTGGATGGTCCACCAGATTGACACCGTCCACTGGTTCACCGGCTACAACCACCCGACCAGCGTCGTCGCCAACGGCGGCATCTACCTCTGGCGCGACGGCCGGACGAATTTCGACACGATGACGGCCGTGTTCGATTACGGCGACGCGGCGAAAGGCGGCAAGGGCTTCCAGGTCCTCTATGCATCGCGCCAGACCAACGAGGCGGGCGACGTCAAGGAGATCTACTTCTCGAACGGCGGCACGCTCAACCTGGACACCAACAAAGTCACCCCCGAAGGCGGGCTGAAGGAGCGATACGCGAAGGAGATGGATAAGAAGGCCAACCTGCTCGCGCCGCTCACGCTCTCCGACGAAGGCGGGATTGAGACTTCGGCCAACACGGGGGCCGACAAGATGACCACCGCTCACATGCGCAACTGGCTGGAGTGCGTGCGCTCACGCAATCAAAAAACCAACGCCGACATTCACGCGGCGTACAACCACTCGACCGCGCTCTGCATGACGATTGCCGCATTGCAAACCGGCAAGAAGGTGACGTTTGACGACAAGAAGCAGGACGTTGTGACGAGCTGAAAAAGCAGACACGGGGAAGGGGAGGCATGGCATAAGGAACTGCTGGTTCATTCCGGTGGCCGTGTCTCCCCTGCCCGATTGCAGGGGAAGGAAAATGAAAAAGGTAATCTTATTTCTGCTGGCTGTGAGTCTGATTGTCACGCCCGTTGCATCCGGGAAGGACAAAGGCGTGCAGATCGTCGAATCAAAGACCGCCAAACAGCTTGATGTTTACGTTGATGGCGAACTGTTCACTTCATATTGTTTCTGGGACGATCAGAAGAAGCCGATTCTTTATCCGCTCAAGACCGCCAAAGGCACGGTCGTGACGCGCAGCTACCCGCTCGTCAAGGTCGCGGGCGAGCGCACCGATCATCCGCATCACATTTCCTCGTGGTTCGATTACGGCAGCGTCAACGGGGTTGATTTCTGGAACACGCCGCCCGACGGCGTCAAATCGCAATACGACCCGGGCAAAATGGGCGTCATCAAACACCGCTCGTTCAGCAACATCAGGAACGGCAAAGACAGCGCCTCGATGAACGTGGTAATGGACTGGATCATGCCCGACGGCTCGAAGATCCTGCAGCAGGACGAGCAACTGGTCTTTCGCGCCGGCAGGGACTGGCGCGCGATTGACCGCATCATCACGCTGACGGCGCAGGATAAGAAAGTCGTCTTCAACGACACCAAGGAAGGCGCGCTCGGCATCCGCGTGGCGCGTCAGCTCGAAGAGCCGGCGACGAAGGCGGAGACCTTCACCGACGCCAGTGGGGCCCCGACGAAAGTGCCGGTACTCGACAATACCGGCGTCAACGGGGTCTACCTGAGCAGCGAGGGCAAGGTCGGCGAGAAGGAAGCCTGGGGGACGCGCGCGAAGTGGATGACCCTGAGCGGCAACGTCAAGGGCGAGGACGTGGTGATCGGGATCTTTGACCACCCGAAGAATCCGACCTACCCGACTTACTGGCATGCGCGCGGCTACGGCCTCTTCGCCGCGAATCCTTTCGGCGCGAAGGAGTTCACCAAAAACAAGGAGACGCTCAACTTCACTTTGCAGCCGGGGGAGAAGCTGACGCTGCGCTTCCGCATCCTGATCAACTCGGGCAAACTCAGTAAGGAGCAGACCGAGGCTCTCTACCAGCAGTTTCTCAAGGACGTGACGCAGTAGCCAAAAACAGTTCCGAATCAACGCCGGCAAAGAGACTGGCTTGTAACAGGGCGGGGAATTTGCCGGGGGTAATAATGAGTAATGAAGCTTTGCTGAAAGATTACGCCATCGTCGTCAGCGAGTACGACAATCTGGCGGTGGTCAAGACGCCGGTCACTGCCGGGTCTCGTCTGGACTTCGATGGCAGAATCATCACCGTCACCGGGGATGTTTCACCCGGCCACCGCTTTGCCACGCGCGACATCGCCGAAGGCGAATTCGTCAGGCAGTACGGCCAGCCCATCGGCACCTCACGCGGGATCAGGGAAGGCGAGCCGATCACGCACGGCAACATGTCGAATGAAGTGCCGATCGTGCGTGAACTGCCGGAAGATTTGCACACGCCCGCGCCGGATTACCTGGACGAAATCGAAATCCCGACCTTCATGGGTTACTGCCGACCCGACGGGCGCGTCGGCACGCGCAACTACGTCCTGATCGTGCCGACTTCGATGTGCGCGAGTCACGAAGCTTCACAGATTTCGACGCTCGCCGAATTCACGCTCTGGAACGAGCAGAAGTACCCGAACGTGAGCGGCGTGACGGCGATCCCGCACAACAAGGGATGCGGCTGCAATGACGGCTCGACCGTGGAAATCCTGATGCGGACGCTCGCGAATTACGCCGACCACCCGAACGTCGGCGGCGTGATCCTGATTGACCTCGGCTGCGAGAAAACGAACCTCCAGCTGCTGGATCGTTACCTCGGCAAGTACAGTCTGGTTCAGAACAAGCCGATTGCGCGCATCGGCATTCAGGACGTGGGCGGCACTCAGGCCGCGATCAAACACGGGCTGGAGATTGTCGAAGGCATGCTGCCGGAAGTGAACAAGGCCGAGCGTACGCCCGTGCCCGCCGGTGAGCTGGTGCTGGGTTTGAAGTGCGGCGGCTCGGACGGGTTCAGCGGCCTGTCGGCGAATCCCGCGCTCGGCGCCTGCTCTGACCTGCTGATCCGGTGCGGCGGGACGGCTCTATTGACGGAAGTGCCTGAATTCTGTGGCGCGGAGCATCTGCTCGCGCAGCGCTCGAAGGACGCCGAAACCGGTCGGGCCGTCTACGCGATGGTTGACTGGTACAAGGATTATGCGGCAAAGTTTGGGGCCGTACTGAATCAGAATCCGAGCCCCGGCAACAAGGCCGGCGGCCTGCTCAACATTACGATCAAATCCCTGGGCGCCATCGCCAAAGGCGGCACGTCGAGAGTTGAAGGCGTGATCGGTTACGCCGAACGGGTGAGGGAACGCGGGCTCAATCTGATGCAGGGGCCGGGTTACGATCAGGAGTCAACGCCGGGTCTGGTCGCGTCGGGCGCAAACATCGTGGTGTTTACGACCGGGCGCGGCACGACCATCGGCAACGCGATCACGCCGGTCGTCAAAATGTCTTCGAATACGGCGACGTTCGAGCGGATGAGCCGCGACATTGACGTCAATGCGGGCACGGTCATTGACGGGACTGAGACGATTCCGCAGGTCGGCGAGCGGCTGTTCCGGCACGTCCTGAAAGTCGCTTCCGGCGAGATTCCGGCCAACGCTGAGGTTCACAAGCACCGTGAATTTCAGGTCTGGGCCGAGCAGGCCATCGCCCTGTAGCGAATGGCCCGAAAGACCACTACTCACAGAAAAAGCTATGTCGGTTCCCCGGGAATTCGTTCGGGCGTGGTACGTCTGGCAGCAGACGCCGCCGCCGGTAGAAAACTTTCGACAGGGAAAAACAGAGGCGCGCACGTGGGCGATTGAGTGCGATCTCGATTTCCTGTGTACGTGGCTCTACGCCCTTGTCGCCGCCGTCTTCGAAGGCCGGAAGTGCAACCTGGTCAGAATGGCCGCCGAGGATATGGGCGAACTTCTGAGGATCGAAATGGAGGTAGAGCGGACACCCCTGCCGGAAAAGCAGAGAAGAAGATTCCAGAAGTATTTCGCCCTCACCCGCCTCCTCCTGGCCGAAGTGATCCGCTGTCGAAAATCCAATGACAGACTGAGAGAAACAGCACGTCGCCCGCATGCCACAACCGCCAGTTGAACCTTCCCCTGTCGCCTCGGGCAACTACAAATGGGTTGTCGTTGCCATGCTCTGGCTGGTCTGCTTCTTCAATTATGCGGACCGTCAGGCAATCTTCTCCGTCTTCCCGCTGCTCAAACAGGACCTGCACTTGAGCGACACGCAGCTCGGCCAACTCGGCTCGTCGTTCCTCTGGGTCTACGCGACCGCCGCGCCGCTGGCCGGGATGATCGGCGACCGCTTCCGGCGAAAAACAGTCATCCTCGGCGGCTTCTTCCTCTGGAGCGTAATCACGATCCTGACGGCGCTCTCGAGGAAGCTCTCGCATCTGGTCTTCTGGCGCGCGGCCGAAGGGCTGGGCGAGGCGTTTTACTTCCCGGCTTCGATGTCGCTGATCAGCGATTATCACGGCCCGCGCACGCGCTCGCGGGCGATGTCGCTGCATCAGTCGAGCGTCTATGCCGGCACGATTGGCGGCGGCGCGATTGCCGGGTTTATGGGCGAGCATTACGGCTGGGGCTCAACCTTCTGGCTGTTTGGCACCATCGGCGCACTGCTCTCGGTCGTGCTGGTGAAGTACATCCGCGAGCCCCGGCGCGGGCAGGCGGAGCTTGAAGAATCCGGGCGGGCAGTGATTCAGAATGAAGTGCGGTTGCCGATCAGACAGGTGCTGCCGGAAATCTTTTCGACCCCGACCGCCTTGCTGCTGATGGCCGTCTTCTTTCAGGCGAACTTCGTCGCGTGGGTGTTCCTGACGTGGATGCCCTCGTTTCTCAAAAACAAATTTGCCATGTCGCTGACGATGGCGGGGGTCGCGGGGACTTCGTTCATTCAGGTGGCGAGCGTGATCGGCGTGCTGACGGGCGGCTGGCTGGCCGATCAATTCAGTCGTCGTCACGCTGGCGGGCGCCTGCAGACGCAGTTGATTGGCCTGTTATTCGGCGCGCCATTTATTTTTATTACCGGAAGTACGCTGTCAGTGCCGATGCTGATCGTCGGGATGATGGGCTTTGGTTTTTTCAAGGGGCTGTACGACGCGAATATCTTCGCCTCGCTCTATGACGTCATCCGACCGGAAGCACGGGCCACGGCGGCGGGCATTCTCAACATGGTCGGCAACTACGGCGGCGCGCTCGCGCCAATCGTCGTCGGGATGGCTTCGGAAAGAATCGGGATGAGTTCAGCCATCGCTTACAGCGGGTTCATCTACCTGCTGGCCGCATCATTGCTGACCGTCGGATTGCTGGCATTCGTGAAGAAGGATGTCGCGTCGCTCAGGCGAACGTTGCAGGCACAACAGGCAACGGCAGACTGACGGGATGGGTTTGCAGAGACGAGAAGGGTTGCAGCCGGAAATTGGCCCCGCCCCTGGTTGAGATCAAATCCGACTGACATGCAGGCGGGCGATGGAATGACCCGGCAGGTCTGCACTCACCGGCGGACGGGAGGTCAGACACCTCAGCTTCGATAAAGCCTGGCTGATGCAAAGGCTGATCCGGCCTGAGGCGGATCGTCAGTGACTGTGGACGGAATGACCAATGGTTACTCCGGGCCTTCAGTCCGAGGTGGCGCGCCAGTAACGCGACTGACCAAAGATTCGTCGGACGTGGTTCAGCAGCGACTCGACCAGCGTTCGGGGGACCTGATGGTCAGCAATCGGCACTACCTGTGTTTCGACTGCCCGACCGCACATGGGGCAGCAGCGAGCATATTTTGAGATCACGTAATCACAACTCTTACAGCGCACGGGGGTCGTCCTCCTGTCGGAATCTTTTATCCCGATTATTCCGGGGAAAAACTTTTCTGTGAGGTGGTGAGGTGAGTTGCCGTTAACTTACACTGACTCCGACTCGGTTGTCCAGACTTTAATCAAACTGTTTTCCTGTCACCTGAATCTTCGGTCAGACTTGCCCGCCCGTGGATGGTTATTGTATAAATGCGATTCCTTCAAGCGAGCCACAGTAACGCAAAGGATAATCAAAGGGCCGTTAGCTCAGTTGGTAGAGCAGTTGACTCTTAATCAACGGGTCGCTGGTTCGAGCCCAGCACGGCCCACCAGTTAAATCAACGACTTACAGCCACCAGAACGGTGGCTGTAGTCGTTTTGGGGGCATCTGACAGCAACCCTGACAGCAACCGGAGACAAAAATCAATTCTGACCGGCGAGAATGGCTTCCATCAGGTCGGCGGCGTCACGCTTCATGACAGGCATCACGTGGGCGTATGTATTCATCGTCAGGGTGATGCTGCTGTGGCCGAGGATTTCCTGCACGATCTTTGGCACGACCCCTTGTGCGAGCAGCAGGCTCGCCGCGCAGTGGCGCAGGTCGTGAAAGCGCTGATGCCTTAGCCCGGCCTTCCCGCGCAGAAGGTGAAACTTCCTGACCAGATTGCGCGCCTCAATCGGAGTTCCAACACTGGTAGTGAAGACCAGCCCCGGCACTTTTTCATTCCACTTTTCCCCGGCGAGCATCTTTTCTTCAAGCTGTCGCACGCGATGAGCGCGCAGGGTGTTGACGATCCGATCAGGCAGAGGCAGTGCGCGGCGGCTGCTTTCGCTCTTCGTCTCGACCAGCTTCCACTCGCCATCAATGCGCTGAAGCTGGTTCTCGACGCGCAGCGTCCGGTTATCCAGATTCACATCCAACCAGCGCAGACCAAGAGCCTCGCCCTCGCGCAGCCCCATTGCCAGAGCGACAGAGAAAAGTGCTTCGAGCCGGTCGCCCTGAATGGTTTCGAGAAACTGACGCGCCTCTTCAGGCGTCCACGGATCAATCCGCCTGCGAGTCTGGCGCGGAGGATCAACCAGCGTGGCGACGTTGCGCGCCACGAGTCCCCACTTCAACGCCTGCCCAAGCGCAACACGCAACACCGTCCGCGCATACTTCGCTGTGTGGGCGGAGACTTCTTCGGTCAGGTTCTTCATCATCTCCTGAACGTGCTGCGGCGCGAGCTTTTCAAGGATGAATTGGCCCAGTTTCGGTTTCAGGTAAAGGCGCGTGGTCTTGTCGTAGCTGCGGTATGTCTTCGGCCTGATACGTGGCTTCGCGTAATCGTTCAGCCAGCGGTCGAGGAACTGAGCGACGGTCTGGCGCTCGACGGCGACGGGCAGACCCTGCTCGTGATCGAGCAGAGCCTTGTTCAGCGCCTTTTTGACTTCAGCACTCGTGTCACCGTAGAAATACTTTCGCTTCTGCTGACCGTTCTGCCAGCCGAGACTGATGCAGGCCGCCCAGCGCCCGTCCTTGCGCTTGTAGATCGAGCCTTCATTCTGTCCGCGCTTATGGGACTTGTTCTGTTCACGCTTCTGCGACTTTGTCGTCATAAACATCACCCCTTGGATCTTCGGGTTGCTGAAAGTTTTGGCGGACTCTCAGGCAGTAGTTTTGAATTGATTGCTCTGGTCAGCCACCAGAGAGTAATCCCGGATTTTTTCCCGGCCTTCCTCACGATCCATTCTTTCCAGTCTTTGCCGGCTGGTTTCTCGTCAATTCGATCAAATAACCGGCGAGCGATTTCAATTTTCCTTTCCTGCTCCCGCTGGCGTCTGGCATTGGTAGCTTCGATTGCCGTTTTGTACTGCGCACATTTTGCCGAGCAGTAAACCTTGTTGCGGTGCCCGGAACTGTTGAGAAACACGAGCCCGCACTGAGGACATTTGAGAATGTCCTTCGCGTACCGCCCTTTAATTACTTCAACAAATTGCCAGACCAGCAGGATTTCTGCTTGATTTGCATCGGAGGGGAAGGTGATTTCTTCAGAAATCCCGCCATCTGATTGAGCTATAAGACGCCGCTGCCAGTCACCCTGATACTTGTTCAATTCCTCAAGCAATTCCTTCATCGCAGCAGGATCGGTGCGGGCTATGAACCACTGATCGAAAAGCCTCCTGAGGATGCGCTGTGCAGGGTCAGGTTTGCTGCCGGGGATCTCAGGCCAGTTGACTGTGGGAAGCAGTGACGTAACCCACATAAGGTCATCGTCCCCCACCACTTTGGCAAGTAAGCGTTCGTCAAAACCCGAACGTTCCTTTAGCTGCCCAAAATTGACAACTTTTGGATTGCGGGTTCTGTTCTCACTTGTCATAATTCATCCTAGCACGGAAATGATTAGTTCGTCAATCACAATATTCTTGCCGGGTGATGCCCTTTGCCTTAATATGCTGTGGTGAATTGTTTTGATCACAACATCAATAAGGGGGGTCAAATGAAATCAAAACCAGTGATTGAAAACACCGAGTCTGACAAGGGGATTGGGCGAGTGCTTCTGCGCCCTGCTGAGGCTTTCAAAATTGCGGCGGTCGGAAAAAGCACAGGTTATGGTTTGATCGCTTCAGGCCAATGGCCTGCGATCCGCATCGGCAAAGCCATTCGCATTCCGGTTGAGGGGCTGCGAGCTTGGGTTGAGAGGCAAATTGCGGAACAGACTGAGGGGAGGTGAGTATGATGAGCGAAAAGCAAAAGGGGCCGGTCGCGCCAACGACTCAGCCCCCTGATAAATCTTCAAAATCCAACTGCCAGTGTACCTACTATTGCCTCCTGAGACAAGCCCCGGCTTCGGCAATCATCGAAGTGGAGGCCCGGCGACAGTACGCCTCGATTGATCTCGACACCTGCCGTGACGGCGGGTTCTCGATACCGCCTGAAGGCTGGCAGCGGATTCATCATTTGCTGCGGAGTGCCAGGGCGAAAGTCTGGGATTATGGCAAGCGGGGGTTTTACTGCCACTCCGTCCCCCTCTCCCGTGCTGAATCTGTCGCTCGCGAAATTGCCAAGGTTGTAGCCGAGTACAGGGACTGCTGCGACTATCACAGCTTCCGTTCCTTGTGGGGGCTGCGCGCACCGCTGGTGTCAGGGGCTGATCGTTACGGCAGAACCATTCTCGTAACGGGATCAGAGGAAGGAGGGCCATTGCGATGAGTGGGAGAAAGAAGGCGGAGAAGAGGAATGCTGCGCCCGCACGAACTGATCTCGGTAATGCACGGATGTTTGCGCAGCTCTGGAAGGACGACCTTCGTTTCGATCACGCAAGGGGCCGCTGGCTGGTCTGGCGCGGTCATTGGTGGGCTGAGGACACGGACGGGGAAGTTCAGCGCAGGGCCAAACAGATCGGCAGGCTGCGTCTCCGGACGGCGGCGAATTTGCCGGACGTTGAAGAGAGGCGGAAAGAAATTACTTGGGCACTGAATAGCGAGTCTTGTCCACGGATTGAAGCAATCATCAAACTTGCTCAGTCGGAACCGGAGCTTTCAGACAGCGGTACAGGGTGGGACGCTGATCCGATGCTGTTCGCTGTTGCAAATGGCGTGATTGACCTGAGAACAGGCCGGCTGCGAGACGGCCTGCCTGAGGACAAGATCACCCTCCATTCAAACGTCGTCTTTGATCCAGAGGCGAGATGTCCGCGCTGGGAGAAATTCCTCAATGAGATTTTTGAAGACGATCAGAAACTCATCAGCTTCGTCAAGCGCGCCATCGGTTACTGCCTGACGGGGGATACCTCCGAACAGGTCTTGTTCCTCCTTTTCGGTACAGGCGCGAACGGCAAGAGCGTCCTGCTCGATGTACTACGGGTATTGATGGGCGACTACTATTACAACCTGCCCTTTTCGACCTTTGACTTGCAGGCCCGATCCGGAATCCCCAACGATGTTGCCGCGATTGCCGGGCGCAGGCTGGTCACGGCGAACGAGACCGGTGAAGCAACACGGCTGAATGAAGCCCGTATCAAGAGCCTGACGGGATGCGATACCATCACCGCCAGATTACTGTACAAGGAACCCTTTACTTTCAAACCGGTCGCCAAGTTCATGCTGGCTTTCAACCATAAGCCGTCTGTGGCGGATGATAGTCACGGATTCTGGCGGCGCATTCGCTTGATCCTCTTCAAGCGCCTGTTCGATGAACAGACTGCGGACAAGCACCTGCCTGAAAAACTCCTCGCCGAGTTGCCGGGCATCCTGAACTGGGCGATTGAAGGCTGCCTTGAGTGGCAACAGCAGGGGCTGGGAGTGCCGGAGATCGTGAAAAAGGAATCCGAAGCTTACCGGCATGAGATGGATACCTTCAGTGAATTTCTGGACGACTGTTGCGTCAGAGATCCGATAGCGACGGTCTCTCCCAGTGCTTTGCGCATGGAGTATGAAGAGTGGTGTAAGGGCCACGGGGAGAGGCCCCTGAATTCGAGAGACCTCAAAGCCCGGCTCGAAAGCAGGGGCTTTACTCAGGAGAGGCTGGGAAAGAACCGTGACCGCTTCTGGAAAGGAATTTGTCGCCGGGCTGATGCCGAAGGACAGGGGATCATTAACCTCGACGAGGATGAATCTGAGGCGGACAAGCGGACAACAGCGGACGGCTATTTCAATATTTCAGTAGATAACTCTCTCATGAGAGAAAACCCTGAAGACCCTGTCCGCTCCTGTCCTCCTGTCCGCCATTTTGACGGAAACTATCCGGAATCTGCTGTGCTGCCTGAAGAGGATGGGGAGGAGGAGATGGAATGGAGCAACTGAAGGACACGACAGCCTTGTTAATTAAGGCGAAGCAGAAAGGTCTGAGGCTGTCATTCAGCGAAGGGAAGCTCCGGGTGCGCGGGCCGCAGTCAGCCAAGGCTGTTGCGGATGAACTGCTGGCCTGCAAGCCGGAGATTCTGGCTTTCCTGACTCAACAGATCACTGGTGTAATCAGGCGGATAATGGATGCTTCAGGCAAGTTCCCCAGCCAACTTGCGTGGCGGCGAGCCTCTTGGGATGCCGTGCTGAGCATCACGACAGAGCAAGGCGAATCCGTGTCCGTCGTTGAATTGCAGGGGGCAATAAGCAAGAGTACAAACTGCCATAAGGTCAGCGAGATAATTCTGGATGACCTGTGCCAAGGGATCAGCGAGGCCGCACAAATTCCAATCAGTGCAGGTGCAGAGTGGCAATTCACCCTGACCTTGGAAAATAGCGATGTCGGGCACCCGGATGTGAATATCACGGCTGAGGGGAGGATCGGGGAGTAATGCCGAGAGCCTGCACCATCTGCACGCATCACGAACGGGAAACGATTGACAGGCTGCTGGTTGAGGGCACCGCGTTTCCCGCGATTGCCGCGAAACACCGCGTTTCGACAGATGCGCTTGGCAGACACAAGGCTGCACATCTGCCCCTGACCTTGGTTAAAGCGCAGGAGGCCGAGGAGGTGGCGAGCGCGGGTAATTTGCTGGACAAGATGACCGAGCTTGTGACGACGGCGGCACGGATCGGGAGGAAGGCCGAGCTGAAGGGGGATTATCGCAATGCGCTGATGGCGATCAGGGTTCAGGAGCGGATTATCGAGTTGTGCGTGAGACTGCTTGGCGAGTTGAATAACGGGGCGCAAACACAGGGCAACAACGGGCTGACTCCGACCTCATCATCTGTTCCGAACCCTTTTATACAGATGGCAATAGATAAATCAAGAGATCAGTGGATGGAAGAATCCAACAGAAAGGCTCAGCCCCTGATTGATACGAACAGCGGGCGATTGCTGCCGCCATCGAAGACTGACTAACTGGTTCAGCCTTTGGACTTCTACCGCAACCACGGCAGCTCGGAACATCAGCTGTACTACCGCTGGTATTGATGCGGGAAATATCTGTGAAGGGTTGTTTTTGCATCAAGGGCAGAAAGCGTCAGCCCGATGTTTGAGACGGCAATTTTCAGAACATCGCCTCTGTCTCGCTGGTCAATTTTTTCATGTCTGAGGACATAGAATCTGTTTTGGTCGGGCGAGTAAATACGAATATCAAGGGTATTGGAGTTGTCCATTGAAATGTCCAGCAGGTATTTGGAACAAGGGTATTTTGAATCGCTGGCGGGGTTGCAATGGGCCAGCTTAAGATTTTTTAGCGCTTCATCTGCAAAAATACTCTCCCAGCTTCTGCTGGTGTCTTTGTCACCCGTGTCTGCCGACACTCTTACTTCCAGACACCCGATGGAGTCGGCCCTCAACGTTTCCGAGGGCTGATTCAAAGTGAAACCGCTTTTGTATTTGGATGTAAACCCTGCTAACAACAACCCCGCGCCTATAGCTAACAGCAGGCCCGATACAACCACATCATCAACAGCGTTCGGAGAGTGGCGGGCTGACTTGCCTTCGGCGATCAAATCTTTGTTCGAGTCCAGCTTCCCTCTCAGGAGCCCCAGGAAGAACGAGGCCAGACCTAATATTGAGATTGCCGCCCAGCCGTCACAAGGGAAGAGATCCCCTCGATCAAAACAGACGCACCTGATTACCTGTAATGGCGCAAATAAAATGAGTAGTACAGCGTTCCACCACTTCGAGTATTTCCCCAGCCACCATGACATCAGCCTTGAATCGTCTGCCCATGCCAAGCCCGTCTTAAATGCCAGATGCACATAAAGCCAGCTCACGAATGAAAAACATATTACGGTGAAGAGGTTATCGGGCATAAAGCCACTCCGAAAGAATTTGTGAATTTGCGGCAGGTCAGCTTGATGCCGAAAAGCTGCTTACACTCCGGCGAAACGATTGTGAGCCTTGATGAAAACAGAGGCTGCGAGAGGAAGTCTGAGGACATACAGGGCTTCCATCATGAGGCTCCTTTCGGCGGCGGGAGAGATTTCCCGAACCGAAGCGGCGTGACCTGCGGCTGTGGTCTCTGATATTCTCCCGGCAGGTCTGAACAATGAACGGCGTATCCCGACAGCCTGAGTGATGCGCTTCGCCGGAGAGCAAAAGAGGCTCACCGATCCGGCGAATCCAGCGAACAGCATACCGGAATTACTATATAGTAATTTCCATCCCGCGCACAATTCCAATGCTGTCCCGTCAGGAGGTATTTCCTGATGGGGCGTTCATCCCGCGAAAAGCCGCGTTACCTTGGCGAGAAGCTGCTCCGGATTCGTCAGGCGCTGGGGCTCACACAGAACGAGATGAAGCGAAAGCTCGTCACGTCAGAGGAATCGGATCGCCTGAACCTGTCGCGGTGGGAAAACGGCACGCACGAGCCGCCGCTGACGATCCTGCTGCAATACGCGAGGCTGGCGAACGTTTATGTTGAGGTGCTGATTGACGACGGGCTTGATCTGCCGGCGAAGCTGTCGAATCTAAAGAAAAGTGAGGGCGTCAGGCGGAGCAGTGATGGCACTATGAAAAGGCCAAGGCGACAGGAATAATTTCGGGTACAGCACAATAGCCACGGTCAATTGCGACTAAATAAAGTGAATAAGCATTTCCTCTCTTCTGTCAATCGGCTCAGAAAACTCATTTCTATTCAATATGAGTTGATGAGGATCGTAGACAACGAACAAAACACGCCGTCTGTTATCCCCATATTTAGTTATATCTGCCGCTATAGCTTCACGAATAATGGCAATATCTTTCTTCTCGCGCACATACTTCAATTCAACCCAAAGTTTTAGTTCCTCAGCAGACCAGTCCGGTTTGGTTGAGCCAGAAGACCAACGCATAAAGGGGAATTCGCGGGTGAGTATGTTATCGTTAGCCTTCAGGATTCCGTCACATATTTCTTGTAAGTGAGGTTCGGTATCAGGTTTCTTACTGTTACAGGCCACTGGTATTCCCTTGGCCAACAGATCGTGTATTCTGTTAGCGTACAGTTTCCAAGAAGACGAGAGATGTTCCTGACCAGCAACCAAGGCAAGTAACGAGCTTTTATTTAATGCACCGCTGAGCAGTTCACTGGCATGCTTTTCTAACTGTTTTGACACTACCTGACAAACAGTTGCTCCATGCTTCTTATGAAGTGCTGCAAGACGGGCAGCCGCTTCGCTTCGCTTCGTGAGATTTCTGACGGCGCGGCTGAAGTCTCGCGGAAATTTAGTTATGATCTCTACTTCGCTAAGGCGGTCTAACTCAGTCGCATGTCGAACGTAGTTGACAGCCATGTTTCTCTCATAACCATCTTTGCGACTACCGGTAAAAACATCTGAAACGTAATCTGTATCTCTATCAAATTCTTCAACCCCAGCGGCAAAAATGGCAATACGACGGTCAATACATTGACTGCAAGTACCACAATGCCATTGTGTGCTTGACTGGAAATATCCAGTGTGGGCACAAGAGCATGTGTTTTCGATTAAGGATATGGCCCCTTGTTCTTTGATGACTGAAACTACATCAGCTTTTGTTTTGAAGAGATATGGGTTGTCAACTTGGAAATCACGTCCTGTTACCAAACGATAGAATTTTGAGTAAAGGTCAAGAGTGTAAGGGTGAGTAGTGCGTGATGCCCTCGCCCGTAAAACCTCGTCGGCAACTGGAAGATTCATGCTGACAATGCCGTTTTCAAAAAACCTGACTCCCCCAGCTTTGACTGACTCAGCAATAACAGTACCGATGACCGAATAAAGCAACGAGCGCGTGCGTTGTGTGTGTTCTCGCCCCAAGTTCCCCTCTTTGTTAATCCAAACAGGGACATGAATCATTGGGACAGGATATTTCTCTTTGAGTTTCTCAAAAAGCTTACGCTGGCGACTAAGTGTGGTACTCACCGGGCTATGGCTTACCAAAACAAGCTTCTCCCCTCCGTTCGCAACCTCAGCTATTCCAGCGAGTGAGTCCAGACCGCCCGAAAACATCAAAACACGATCCACTCCATAAAAAGACCAGTCCTCTTGATCACCAAATTCAAGATAGCCCTGAGCTGGTCGCTCTTTTTCGAGGCGGCGAAATTCAAACGTGGCTTTATCGTCGGAAATGAATTCGATAATGGCGGTAATTAACTTTTGAACTTCATCTGATTGCCAAAAAGTCAGATCACGCACAGGTATAACAAAATGAAAATCTCTCGACCATGCTTCTGTTGTAGCATTATCAGTCCAGTCGTGCCCGCGTCTGGTAGCAGCATCGGCTGTGAAGATGTAGGCGGCGATTTCCAGAAGGTCTGTAAGGCGGGGGGAGAGATGTTCACCCAAAATCTTTGCTACTTCTTCTAGGCGGATGTTGACATTCGCATTTGAGCCGAAGGAGTCAAGCTCAATCGTCCGCCGACCTGAACGAAGCGGGTCATCAGGTGGTATTTGAACACCACTGCAAAGAAACAGACGAGGTTCAATCATAACTTTTCCCTCTGCTGTTTCATTTCGGCCCTCAGCTTTTTCAAAGCCACCGCCATGAAGCGTGAGGCGTTCTCAGGATTGATACCTTCGACAAACTCTGTTTTGGAATACCATTCACCGCAGAAGTCGTGAACGATGCGAGCCGTCTGCTCACAGTGCCTTTGAAGGGCTGTATTGAACTTCGATAGGTCTCCGATGTGTCTTAACCTGTTGCCACCCACTTGAGCCGCAGTCGCGCGACTTAAATAGAAATTCAGGAAATGCGACATGAATACGCCGAAGAATTTCTGACCTAAATCGGCGAATCCATTTTTCGTGGACAGTGTGCGAATTGCAACGCGCAGTTCCTCGCCGCCACTACCAAATAATGTGTCGGCCTTTGGGCTTGCCAGTATCGAAACAGCTTGTCCGGCTGCTTGCTGAGCCATCTCACTTATGTCTGATGGGCGTCCATGAGCAGAGAGGTAGTCGTCAACAGCATTCTGAATCTCAGCCGTGAGATCAAACAGAGAGCCATCTTCGGAAAGATGAATCCCGACTTGTGCTAAATGCTCTTCCCAGTTAGTTCCTCTTGCAGCCAGAACAACTTGTGTCAGTAAATAGAAGGCGCGCTGTAGACCTTTGTCTTCAATCGCCTTTTCCAACCCTGCTTGTGCCGCATCAAGGGTCTTCTTCGCAATGATCTCAACATCCTCAGATAGCATTTCACTTGCGGAGGCGCTCTCTGGGTCGTATCGAGCCATTGCCTCAATAACAGCTCTCCACTTCTGACTTTTGGGAAGTTCACCTAAGCGAGTATGGCCCATTATTACCTGTCCTCTTTAATTACTTTATTGGCGACTGAGTCAGCGAGGCTTGCCGAACTCAGGTAAGCCTGCACCCATTGCTGTTATTTGTATTGTCAAGGCTTTTCGGCCCAAAAGCAGGATTGAAAGGCCGTGTGATCCTTCCTAATCGCAAACATGGAGTCCGTTATGAAAGGAGTAGAGCGCACAGCAGGAGAGTACAGCAATCAGGTCACAACGCCGCTTGCATTTTCTCCCTTAAGGCTCTTAAGCTGAGCAAGAAACTACTTGCTGCAAGACCCGCCGCACACCTTGCAGGCCACTCCGCCGCGCCTCTTCGCTTCTTCCAGTGTGATGCTGATGCAGTTCTTCGTGCAACGCACCGCCCAGCGGCAGGTTGGGCAGTGGTACTTGAGCGTCTCGGTGTTGAAATAAACCTTTCCATCAACGGGAAAGGCATGTATCTTGCCTGCTTTGATGCTTGCCAGACACAAGACGCACAGGAGGAATAGCGGCAGAAAGAGTTTGCGCGGCATAAGGCTTGTCCTTTTGCGGGGCTGGTGATTGGATGGCCGGGGATCATAGGTGCTTAACAGTCTATGGTAAAGAACGGGTCAAAGATTACGCCCGACGTTGTGGATTGGCAATATCGGGGATTACTGTTGACACATAATCCTGCTGAACAACTTGCCCTTCACTCAACCACCGTGAAGCTCAGCACCGGATGAATCTCCAGCCCGCTCGGCCTCGCCACGCCGGTCTGATGATGAAACCGGTCGAAGAAGCCCACCCCCTCAATCAACACGACAACCTTCTCCTTCACCTTTTTCAATCGCCCGGTCGGAGGCTCACCGAAGCGATCAAAGAATGCCTGCCTCGCCGCCTGCATCTCCGCCTGCTGTGCCGACGAACATACGCCGGAGCAGTCGCTATCCGGGAATTCAATGATCATCGTCTCGGAAGGGTCGCGCAGGTCGGCGATCACGACATGAAAGTCGTTGTCGTTGGTTTCTTTCTTGAAGCCGATGAGTCTTGCCCTGACTCGGAAGGTCTGGAACTCGATGCCGGGGATGCGGGTGTCGGGCAGGCGGGTCGGGCGCACACGGTTGCGGAGAAAGCGGACTGAATGATTGCGCGGGTCGAAATCCACATCCCCGGCGTCATCGTCACTGAGAGTTTTGACTGACCAGCGCTCAGTGCCGCAATGCACACCACATTGCGGAACAGCGGCGGGAGAGTTTTTCTCTGACGGAACTGTCCTGGTGTAATGACGAGGTGGAGGCGAGGGCTTGGCGTAGTCCGGCCCCGTCGCGGCGGGAGAGATCGCCAGCAGGACGAGTCCGGTCAGTACAGCACGGGCGGGGGAAAGCCGCATACCAACCTCCGATGCATTGCCTGTTGAACTGCTTTGACTGCGAATTCAAAAGAGGAGCTGGTCAGGAGAACCTTCGCGTATACGATGCCTCAGCCGTCCCCTGACCTGATGGAGATGCTCCTTCTGTTCCCATGTGAGAATACCGGGAATCGGTTTCATGGGGAAAATAAAGGCGAGCCATCGCCGGACTCGCCCCGAGTGTGAATTATTGGGATAAGGAGGACGTACTCACCGGCAGGCGGCTCTCCACTGCCGCCGCCGGAAAGACCCTCCATCAGCATGTGAGAAAAACCGGGAATCGGTTTCGCAGCAGTGGCCACGCCCGTTTCTGTCGGGGCCAGCCGGTTTTGCAGCAGGTCAGGAGACTGCAAATCGGCGAGATGTAAAAGGGATGTAAAAAGTGAGACCACAACCGGGCGCGGCGTTGAAAGACGGTGCTGATTGAGAATATCCTTCGCGCAATTGGCAACGGTATCTTATGGCTGAGGACGTTGCCGAAAGGGCGGGGCCTGAGCGGCTCCGCCTTTTTCTTTCGCGGCAGATGAAACCGATTCCGCACTTCCCGCACATGCCGGTGGAAACCTTTTCAAGTTTGTTTTCGCTCTGGCGGGTCAGCGGATGGCCCGCCATTTTTAATCCCCCGCCGTTTGCCCGCCAGCCGCCGCACGCCCTATCATCGCCTCCGTTCTGATCCCCACATCACAACGAAAGGGAATTGATGGCAGCAACAGCACCCCAATCCAGCCTGCAACCCGCTTGGAAATTCAGCTTCACTGTCCGCTGGATGTCCGAGATGGCTGACGGCACTGAGATATTGTGCCGGATCGGCTTCGACAATGAGACGGCGGCGCGCTCATTTTATGAGCGCTGTTCGCAGCCGAAGAAGCAGCTACTGACTGGAGACTGGTCTGACGTGAAGAAGGTGCCGGGTGAAGGTGACAGGATCGCGTCTGAGGGGATGTGAGGATCACTGCCCGCGCTTGTGAAAAAAGGCGGGCTGTTGCCGACCCGCCTACAGTCTGATTGATCACTCCCTCATGTGAATATGGCGGGCAGCCCTGATCTGTCGCCATGCCCACTTCATCAGCATGTGTGAAAAGTCGGGGAATGGTTTCCTCCTCCCTGCGCCTCCTCGCCCACAGGAATCATTTGCCACCGTGTTGCACCTGTGCTAAAACGTGCCACTAGGGCAACACCACCCCGAAAGACAGGAGGAATCAATGATTGAGCTGACGGCTGAGGAAACAGAATCAATCTCAAATGTTACCATGCCCTGTCGTGTGTCAGCCCGCACCCGGCTTTCCAGACCGCTCTTCCAGTCCTGTGTTTCAGCCGGCTATCCCTCACCCGCAGATAATGAGTTCGGCATCCGGCTCGACTTCAACCAGCGCTTCATCAGAAACGCGGCGGCGACTTACTACGTGGAGGTCATCGGCGATTCGATGACCGGCAGAGGTATCAATGAAGGGGATATTCTGCTGGTTGATCGTGCAGTGGATTGCACTGATGGCCATGTGATCATCGCCCGCGTCAACGGTGATTTCTGCGTCAGGGTCTTTCGCTCTGCCGGCGAGCGGGTGTGGCTTGAGGCCGCCAACCCCAGGTACAAACCGATTGAGATCACCCCTGAGATGGACTTCGACATTTACGGCAGGGTGATGCTGAGCATCCAGCGTCACTGATCACTGTTGAGCGTCAGGTTATGGCCGCCGCAATCGGACTGGTGGACTGTAATAATTTCTTCACGAGCTGTGAGCAGGCTTTCAACGCCGCGCTCACCAACCGCCCGGTTATTGTCCTCAGCAACAATGACGGGAATGTGATTGCCCGCTCGAAAGAGGCGAAAGCGCTGGGCATCAAAATGGGAGAGCCAGTCTTCAAGGTCAGGGGCCTGATTGAGAAGTATGGCGTGGAAGTATTTTCGAGCAACTATGAATTGTACGGGGATATGTCTGCGCGGGTGATGGAGATCCTCTCCGATTTCACCCCTGAAATAGAAATCTATTCGATTGACGAGGCATTCATCCGGATGGAAGCTTTCGTCTCGCTCGATCCTTCCAACGGCGGCTCACTACCGGATCAGGGCCACGCCATCAGGGAGAAGATCAGGCGCTGGACTGGCATCCCGGTCTCAGTGGGGATCGCCACGAACAAAACCCTCGCCAAGGTCGCCAACTTCTTTGCCAAGCGCTCAGACAAGGCGAAAGGGTGTCTCGACCTGACGGACTCGCCGTATCTTGACCTTGCTCTTGAACGATTACCAATTGGAGAAGTTTGGGGAGTCGGGCCGCGCTACGCACAGCTCCTGATCAATCACGGCATCGGCAACGCCCGCCAGCTTCGCGATGCACCTGATGACTGGATCAGGAAGCAGATGACCATTGTCGGGTTGAGGACGGTTCAGGAACTCAGGGGCATCCGGTGCCTGCCGCTTGAAACGACGGCGGCAACTCGCAAGAGCATCACGGTATCAAGGTCGTTCGGCAACTCCGTCGAATCGCTCGATGATCTGCGGGCAGCCGTCGCTTACTATGTCTCACGCGCTGCTGAGAAGCTGCGGCGGGAGAGTCTGGCGGCAGGGATGATCAATGTCTTCATCGAAACAGACAGGTTCAGGCCGGAGCCGCAATACAGCAACTCGGTCACGCTGGAAGTTGCCCCGAAGACAGACTCCACGCCTGAGCTGCGGGAGATGGCATTCAAGGGGCTGGTGGCAATCTTTCGTGCCGGCTACAGGTATAAGAAGGCCGGCGTGCTGCTCAGTGATCTGGTTCCGGCTGACACGCTCACGCTGCCGCTGTGGGATCGTGAGCAGAGCGAGCGGATGAAGCGGATGATGACAGCCGTTGATGAATTGAACGGGAAATTCGGCAGGGATGCTGTCAGGTGCGGGATGTTCGCGCTGAAGGGAAGGTGGTCAACGCGCGTGGGCCAGCGGTCGCCGAGGTATACGACGCGGTGGGGCGAGTTGATGCGGGTGAGATGAAGGCAGAGGCTGAAACCGATTTCGTGCTTTCGGCACGGACTGGAAATCCGGTTGTTTGGGAGCGTTTGTATGGGTGTGCTATAATGCGTCTGCTAGAAATCGGCGGAAAGAAAAACCGCTGAACTGATCGAACGGCTTTGGCGAGACGAAAAATCAGTTCAGCGGTCGGTGTATTCCTTTGTTTGGGATAAATAAGGTAACACACCGCTTCTCTTCCGTAAACCCCCATCCCCATCTCGCCAGGAAGAGAACGCCACATGGCAAAGAACGAAAAAACTTCAAAAAAGGTCGCCTCAATCGCCTCAAAGCTGTTGAGCAATCCCAAAACTCCGAAATCCGTCAAATCCGTTGCCGCATCGGCGCTGACTCAGCGCCCGGATCGCGGCAGTAAGAAGAGGTAAAAAGCGGAAGTTGGAATACCGGAAGACGGGGCTGGGTTTTCGTGAACCAAGTCCCGTCTGATTTACGTTCGTCAGCAATTGCCAGAGCGAGGGTTCTGGTGCTGGCAGACAGGCATAAACCCAGAGAACCGCTGATTGACGCGCAACTTCATTAATTATAACCTCTTACAAGCACAAGGGGCTGCTGTCTTGATCACAGCAACCCCCTGTATATTGCGATAGCACTCCAGCGAATGAGACCGACTTGGGAACCCGTTTTCATTGCGCCGGAAAGACGTGCTGGGTTTCTTGCGCCCCAATCCTAACACGCCTTCAGCCTCTCGCCAACCGTAACTCCCCCTCCTCCGAAAGGAAATTCAATGCCTAAAAAACGCCCAGAGCATCAGAAGAACCCCGCAGCAAAAGCCGAGAATAAAGAACAACCAGCAAAATTGAGCGATGTCCCTTGGAGTGAAAAACTTATTCATTTGTTCGGCTCCCTCGCCACTATTGGCGCTGTCTACCTCAGCGCCCTCGCTGTAACAAAACATTGGGGGTTGATTACTATTGCGGTTTTTATTGCCGCCACTTTTTCCCTGCTTGGGGTGATTCTGAAATTTGAGCATCGTTCTCGATGGAAATGGTTCGCCGTATCAATGTGCGTTTCTGCTCTCATTTGTTATGGCGTGTATTTCCTGATCCTGAAAGACCAAGCACCGGCAGAGCAATCGCAGCAAACCATATCTGCACCTCTCGCCCCCGTGCCTTCTCAAACTCCCTCCCCGACACCTGCTGCCACTCAGACAGGAAACCTGCAAGCAGGATCAAGGCCACCGGCCCGGAGGAAAAGCGCCCGCTCTGGTGGCGGTTCAATCAACCAGCGGATGGAAAACTCCCCTGGCAGTATTCAGGCGGCTGGCGACGTTGTTATCGGCGCTCCCGCAAAGCCGAAGCAGTAAAAGTCTCAACTCAGGAGTTCCAATGAACCAAAGAAACATTTTGTACCGCAACCCCATCGCAACATCGGCGGCGGTCTTACTGATCGCCCTTTTATTGACCCCAAGCGAGGCTTTTTGTCGTGCGCCTCAGACCGAAAATAAAACGCCACAGACGCAGTCAGACACCAGCCAGAAGAACAATAGAAAGAAACGACCCGCGAAAAAGATCACTCAGACCATAACGGGCTCCCCTCATAGTATTCAGGCAGGAGGAGACGTGATTATCAATCCCCCGCCAGCGATCAAAAACATTCAATCGCTGTCTATTGAGGCGCGGCTCACCTGCACCTTGAAGGATGGGGCTCAAATCCCCCCTGCCGAACTTCCAATTATTCGGATTGGTGGAGTGGACGCCTCTTTCTCCGGCCCTAGTGGAAACGTGATGTTGAAATTTGAGTCTCCCCTCCGATTCAGAAGACAGGATAACAATGAGATAGTTGTGATCAGTCACTTCTCTCTCCCGGCTGATTCTGATCTTCAATCCCGACTGATAGAGAGCCTGAAAAACTATGACAAGATTCATGGGCATCGCTCAAATCTGTGTACCCGCACAAGGAAAATGCCATGACAGTTTTCCGAAATCCCGTTGCCGTTCCCGCCATCTGGCTCAGCCTGCCAATTTAGATTGACTCCCGGATTCCG
>Ga0070741_10004146_pt1 | contig 34317 bp, 33 predicted proteins | sample Coa_R1_4_FD_66440 | JGI IMG/M metagenome (GOLD analysis project Ga0070741, IMG submission 66440) | Surface soil microbial communities from Centralia Pennsylvania, which are recovering from an underground coalmine fire - Coalmine... | ecosystem: Environmental > Terrestrial > Soil > Unclassified ... | reverse complement strand
TTTTTGGCCAGCACTTTGGTAATCGCCGCCGTCAGTGTCGTCTTGCCGTGGTCGACGTGGCCGATCGTGCCGATGTTGACGTGTGGCTTACTCCGGTCAAATTTCTCTTTTGCCATTGTCGCTGTTGCTCCTCTTCTTCAAAGGTTGAATGACAATCGCGGGATCACCCGCGTTACTCTCAAACTCAGTCTGTGGATCACCCTCTGGCAGTCCCCTGCACCTTGGCAATGATCTCTTCGGCGATGCTCTTCGGGGCTTCCTCGTAATGCGCGAAGTGCATCGTCGAAGCGGCGCGCCCCTGTGTCATCGAACGCAGATCGGTTTCATAACCGAACATCGAAGCCAGCGGAACCATCGCCTTGATGATCTGCGTGCCGGGCCTCGACTCCATCCCCTCGATGCGCCCGCGGCGCGAACTCAGGTCGCCGGTGATGCTCCCCATGTAATCTTCGGGGGAGACGACTTCGACTTTCATCACCGGTTCGAGCAGCACGGGCTGCGCGGCCTTCGCGGCGGTCTTGAAGGCAATCGAGCCGGCGATCTTGAAGGCCATTTCAGATGAGTCAACTTCGTGGTAGCTGCCGAAGACCAGGCGGACCTTCACGTCCACCATCTCGTAGCCCGCGAGGATGCCGCCTTCCAGCGCCTCGCGCACGCCTTTTTCGACCGCCGGAATGTATTCCCTCGGGATCACACCGCCGACGATCTCGTTGACGAAGACGAAGCCGGAGCCGGGCGCGCCGGGTTCGATCTCCAGCACGACATGGCCGTACTGGCCGCGGCCGCCGGTCTGACGGGCGTATTTCTCTTCGCCCTTCGCGGCGCGCTTGATCGTTTCGCGGTAAGCGACCTGCGGCTTGCCGACGTTGGCTTCGACATTGTATTCGCGCTTCAGGCGGTCAACGATGATTTCAAGGTGAAGCTCGCCCATTCCGGCGATGATCGTCTGGTTGGTTTCAATATTGGTCGAAACGCGGAACGACGGATCCTCCTGAGCCAGACGGCCGAGCGCGATGCCAAGCTTTTCCTGATCCTGGCGGGTCTTCGGCTCAATCGCGAGCGAAATCACCGGGTTCGGGAACTCCATCGCTTCGAGGATCACCGGGTGCGATTCGACGCAGATCGTGTCACCGGTCGTGACCTGCTTGAGGCCGGCGACGGCGACGATTTCACCGGCGTACGCCTCGTCCACGTCCTCGCGCTTGTTGGCGTGCATCCGCATAATGCGGCCCACCCGCTCCCTGTTGTCCTTCGTGGAGTTGAGGACGTAGGAGCCGGACTTGAGCGTGCCGGAATAGATGCGCGTGAACGAAAGCTGGCCGACGTGTTTGTCGGCCATGATCTTGAAGACGAGCGCCGAGAACGGCTCCCTGTCATCGGCCTTGCGCGCGACTTCGTGGCCATGCTTGTCGGTCCCGGTGACCGCCGGGATGTCAACCGGAGAAGGCATGTAATCAATCACCGCATCGAGCAGCGTCTGCACGCCCTTGTTCTTGAAGGCTGTGCCGCAGACGACCGGAACCGTCTTGATCGCGATGCAGCCGCGGCGCAGCGCGGCGCGAATCTCTTCGGCGGAGATCTCGTGGGCTTCCAGATACTTTTCCGCAATCAAGTCATCGGCGTCGGCCAGCGCTTCGATCATCTTCTCGCGCGCGGCTTCGGCGGCGCCTTTGAGATCAGCCGGAATCTCTTCAGTGGAGTAATCGGCGCCCTTGGCTTCTTCCTTCCAGTAGAGCGCCTTCATCTCGATCAGATCAATGACGCCCTTGAACTGGTCTTCCGCGCCAATCGGCATCTGGATGCAGACGGGATTGGCCGCGAGGCGCGTGCGCAATGTCTCGACCGCGTGATCGAAATCCGCGCCCGGGCGATCCATCTTGTTGATGAAAGCGAGGCGCGGGACATTATATTTGTCGGCCTGGCGCCAGACGGTCTCAGACTGCGGCTGGACGCCCGCCACCGCGTCGAACACCGCGACCGCGCCGTCAAGCACCCGGAGGCTGCGCTCGACTTCAATCGTGAAGTCCACGTGGCCGGGGGTGTCAATGATGTTGATGCGATACTCGGTGCCGAACCGCTTCCAGAAGCAGGTGGTCGCGGCGGAAGTGATCGTAATCCCGCGCTCCTGTTCCTGCTCCATCCAGTCCATCGTGGCCGTCCCCTCGTGGACTTCGCCGATCTTATAGGAAACGCCCGTGTAATAGAGAATGCGCTCGGTCGTCGTCGTCTTGCCGGCATCAATGTGGGCCATGATGCCGATATTCCTGAATCTGTTGAGAGGTGCTTGTCTTGCCATACAACTACCGTAAAAAAAATAAAAAGCAAAAGTATCGGGCCGGGCGCTATTCCTTCCTTTCGCAGTTGAATCAGTGTCTGTCAGTTACCATCTGTAATGCGCAAAAGCCTTGTTGGCTTCGGCCATGCGATGCACGTCCTCGCGCTTCTTGACGGCGTTACCCTTGCCCCCGGCGGCGTCGAGAATTTCCGCCGCGAGCCGGTCCACCATCGTCTTCTCGCCGCGGTCGCGCGCGTAAGTCACCAGCCAGCGCATCGCCAGCGCGGTGCGGCGGCTCGCGTTGACCTCGACCGGGACCTGATAGTTCGCGCCGCCGACGCGCTTGGATTTGACTTCGACGCGCGGCTGGAGGTTCTCAATCGCCTTCTTGAAAACCTTGAGCGGATCTTCCTGCGTCTTCTCCTTCACGATTCCGAGCGCGCTGTACAGGATGCCCTCAGAGGTCGAGCGCTTGCCGTCCCACATCATGACGCTGATGAACTTGGCGACCAGCGGGCTGTTGTAAATCGGATCAGGCAGGATCTCACGCTTGGCGATGACTCTTCTTCTCGGCATATCTCAAATCTCGAATTTCAAATCTGAAATCTTACTTCTTGCCCTTCGGCGCGGCGGCGCCTTCCTTCGGGCGCTTGGCCCCGTACTTGGAGCGGCCCTGCTTGCGGTTGGCGACGCCGACGGAATCAAGCGTGCCGCGCACGATGTGGTAGCGCACGCCCGGCAGGTCTTTCACACGCCCGCCGCGCACCAGCACGATCGAGTGTTCCTGAAGGTTGTGGCCGATGCCGGGGATGTATGAAGTCACTTCGATCCCGTTGGTCAGCCGCACGCGCGCGATCTTGCGCAGCGCCGAATTCGGCTTCTTGGGCGTCTGCGTCTTGACCTGCACGCAGACGCCGCGGCGCTGCGGACAGGATTGCAGTGCCGGGCTGGAAGTTTTGTACTTGACCTTCTGGCGTCCCTTGCGAACTAATTGATTGATCGTCGGCATAACCTTCTGGATCGCTTTCCCGCTCACGCGACTTCCGCGCAAATTCAGAGGCGCTTGAGGGCGCGTATCTGCTTCGCGCAGTCGTCCTCTGGGCGAACGGCAGCGAATCGGATTCGCTTGTTACTAAAGAAAACCGGTTGTTTACGGGATGTCTGTAGCTTTATCTGAAGCCTTCAGTGCAGATCGTGGCGTCCCGTGTCGCCGAGTTTTTCTGTGGCGTTGATTGATTAAGGACCGCTTTTCGGAAGCAGCTTCAGGAGATTCTCTTTCGACGAGCGGCCTCAAACAATCAGGCCGCGTGATCGGGGGAGAATGATTACGCCACAATACGTTCTCTAAAATGTCCGGCCGTCAATGTCTGACCGAACCTGGGGGGCAGCGCCTCTGCACTTTACGAGACCCCGAAAAACGCTGCCCTCCTGCCTGTCACTCTGAAAGAGCTTGTTCCGCAAAGTTGCAGATGCTAGTGATTGCACGCGCATTTGTCAAGCGAAAGGACGGCGATTTCACGTCTGAAGGGAAATTTCTGGCGGGTACTCGACTTGTCGGCAGGAAGGTTCAGCCGCGACTGAAGAGCCTTTTGCGCGCAGGCGCCCACTCCTCAAGCTCCTCTTCACTCAACTCCGCGCGCACGCTGTAGATTTTTCGCGACGGCAGTTCAACCGCCGAGAGTACGCCCGTAATGTAAGCGCCGGTGTCCACGCCGATCAGACTTTCGCGCAACCAGACTTTCTCCGGCTCGCCGAAAATCATCCCGGCGATGGTGTGCCCGAACACGACCGTTTTGCCTTTGTATTCGCTGAAGAAGTGGCGATTGCGCGTCCAGAAAAGCTCCGGGTTGTCGGGTTGCCGGCTGGGATGGAGGAAGGTTCCGTCGGGGCCTTCGGGCAGTCCGGCGTGGACGTAGATCGCGTGTTCGTCCTCGAACCAGGTCGGCAGCGATGAGAGAAATGCGAAATGTTGCTCCGGGAGGTTCAGTTTCCCTTCCTCCTCCATGTAACTTTGCAGCGTCTCAATGCCGCCGTTGAAGTACCACAACTCGGCCTTCTCGGCGTCGGGCGCCGAGAGCGCGTCAATCATCATCTCTTCGTGATTGCCTTTGATGACGGTGACCAGTTCGGGCGACTCCCGTTTCAGCCCCATCACACGAGCCACGACGCCGCGCGAGTCTTCGCCGCGATCCACCAGATCGCCGATAAAGACCAGTCGGTCCGTGCCTGCCTCGTACTTCGTTTCCTCAATCAGGCGGTTCAGGAGCGGCAGTTTGCCGTGAACGTCGCCAATCACCAGCGTTCTCATACCCAGGATTATTGCCCAGGACTTTCAAAAGAAAAAATGAAAAGTTATGATACTTTTGCGTCTGCGAATATTCAGCGTCCACGTAAGGTCGAAATCCAAAACCCCGTATCCGAAACTCAACATCGAATGTCTTCGGTCCTGACCCTTGCCAACCTGTTGACCATCCTGCGGCTGATTCTCATCCCGGTCTTCGTCATGGCGGTCTATTATCAGCGGTTTGAGCTGGCGCTCGGGGTTTTCTTCGTGGCGGCGGTGACGGACGGATTTGACGGGCTGGCGGCACGGGCGCTTGATCAGAAAACACAGCTCGGTGCGACGCTCGATCCGATGGCTGACAAGCTGCTGCTGGTCACTGCCTTCGTCGTCCTGTCACTGCCGAAACTCACCCGGACTGAGCCGATACCTTTCTGGCTGACGGCGGCGGCCATCAGCCGGGATGTCTTTATCGTGCTGGGCGCGCTGGTGATCAATATCGCGACCGGCTTCAGCAAATTCCGCCCTTCGTGGCCGGGCAAGGTCAATACATTCGTCCAGCTGGCGATGATTGTTTTCTTCCTCGTCGCCAACGCCTTCGACTTCCTGACCGGCTACCTGCCGCTGGCTTACTACCTGACTTTCGGAATGGCGGTTTTTTCGGGGCTGCACTATATTTTCCACGCGAACCGACTGCTCAGTGACTACAACGCCACGAGATAGCCGCAGCAACCCTGACGGTATGCAAAAGCAGGACGGCCCCGTCCCGACACTGACCTGATTTGTTCGCGCGGAGACCGACGTGAAGGAACAGACCAAAAACCCGGCTGAAGGCGCTGAGATTCTGACTCAGGAAGGGCGCAACCCGCTCGACTGGATGCGGTGGATTCCGGCACTGGTGGTGGCGCTCGTCATTATTGCGGCGCTGCTCGTCGGCAGCCGGGTGATCCTGCTCCCGCTGCTCTCCTCGCTCGCGCTGGCTTACATGCTGGAACCGGCGGTCGAATGGTTCGAGCGGCGCGGCTGGTCGCGGTCGGCTTCGGTGCTGCTGACGCTGACGGCGGCGACGCTGGCGACGATCCTGATTCTGATCTTCCTGCTGCCGGGCATCTGGGATCAGTTGGTCAGGTCCTACGAAAAACTCCCGCTCGCGCTTGACGCCGGACGCCAGCGCATCGAGCCGCTGATGGAGAAGCTCAAAACCGCCAGCCCCCCGGCTTATGAATTCCTGCGCTCGACGACCGATTCGTTCAAGGACCCGGCCAGGCAGGAGCAGTTCAGGTCGGCGCTGGCCGGGTGGCTGCAAAGCGGCCTGCTCGGGCTCGTCAACGCGACGACTTCAATCTTTGACCTGCTGCTCGTCCCGTTCTTCGTCTACTACCTGCTGGCCGATTACCGGGCCGCGCGCGAACACCTCGTCAGACTCATTCCGCCGCGGCATCGGGCCACGACGACGGGGCTGATGGATCAGGTCAACTACGTGATGTCGGCATACGTGCGGAGCCAGCTGCTGATCGCGGGGATGATGGGTTTTCTTTACGCGCTGGGCTTTGCCATGCTGCGCGTGCCGCTGGCTTTTACGCTCGGGATGCTCTCCGGCCTGCTCAACTTCGTCCCCTACCTGGGCACGCTGACGGGACTCGTGCTTTCGCTCTCCTTCACGGCTCTGGACGGCGCAGGCCCGTGGCGGCTGGTGGGGGTCGTCATTGTTTTCGTCGTCGTTCAGAGCGTCGAAGGTTACTACCTGACGCCGAAGCTGATGGGAGAAAAGCTCGACCTGCATCCGCTGTGGGTACTCGCCGGGCTGGTCATCGCGGGCAATCTGTTCGGGCTGCTGGGCATCGTGCTGGCGGTTCCGGTGATCGCGATAGCCAAAGTCCTGATCGGGTTTCTCGAAGAGCTTTACCAGAAATCGCACTTTTACCGCCGCTCCAGTCTGGAGTTGCTGACTGCGCAGGGCAGCCCCGTAGAACTTACCAACACTGCCGAACTCAAACTCCCGCCCGGCAACCCTCAGATCATCATTGAAGAACCTCCCTCAGACCGCGAACGACGCGTTATCCTGACGACCGGTGAACTTCGTATCCGCCAGCGAGAGAAGGATAAAAACCCTCCTGCCGATTAACCTGCCATTCTTAAAATCAATAATCTTGACAGCAATACACTCAACTCTCTATACTGCGCCCGTATCTGGTGGCTTCTGCACTTCGTCCGCAAACGAGCAATGAATGTGCGCTGCCATTATTTGTAAGACATCATCAGACCAGCGCAACGCCGACCGGGCTGTTCGCGACGCTGGCAGGAATCCTGAGCGGAGGCAAGAGTCACAATGGGCAAAGTTATTGGAATTGACCTCGGAACCACTAATTCAGTAGTGGCCATTATGGAAGGCGGCGAGCCGGTCGTGATTACCAACTCGGAAGGCGCACGAACGACCCCTTCAGTAGTCGGCTTCACCAAGGACGACAACCGCCTGGTCGGTCAGGTGGCGAAGCGCCAGGCCGTGACCAACCCCGAAAACACCGTCTATTCAATCAAGCGCTTCATGGGACGCCGTTTCACTGAAGTCAGTGAAGAGATGAAGCAGGTTCCTTACAAGGTAATTTCTGCTTCTAACGGTGACGTACGAGTGCAGGTTGCGGGCAATGATATGTCGCCGCCGGAAATTTCAGCCTTGATTCTCCAGAAGCTGAAACAGGCGGCTGAAGACTACCTCGGACAGAAAGTCACACAGGCGGTGATTACCGTCCCGGCTTACTTCAATGACGCGCAGCGCCAGGCGACGAAAGATGCCGGCAAGATCGCCGGCCTTGAAGTGATGCGCATCGTCAACGAGCCGACGGCGGCAGCGCTCGCCTACGGCCTCGATAAAAAGAAAGACGAGACAATCGCAGTCTTCGATTTCGGCGGTGGCACATTCGATATTTCGATCCTCGAAGTCGGTGAAGGCGTCGTTGAGGTTAAATCCACCAACGGCGACACGCACCTCGGCGGCGATGACATTGACGAGCGGCTGATCAAGTGGATCACCGACGAGTTCAAAAAAGATCAGGGTATTGATCTGTCGAAGGACAAGATGGCCCTGCAGCGCCTGAAAGAGGCGGCAGAGAAAGCCAAGATCGAGCTTTCGTCGGCGATGGAGACGGAAATCAATCTGCCCTTCATTACCGCCGACCAGTCCGGGCCGAAGCACCTGGTGATGAAGCTCACGCGCGCCAAATTTGAAGCGCTGATTGATGACATTCTGCAAAGAACTCTTGAGCCCTGCCGCCATGCGCTGAAGGACGCGGGCATTGACTCAGGCAAAATTGATGAAGTCGTGCTGGTCGGCGGTTCGACGCGCATCCCGAAAATCCAGCAGATGGTCAGGGAATTTTTCGGCAAGGAACCGAACAAGAGCGTCAACCCGGATGAGGTCGTCGCGGTCGGCGCGGCGATTCAGGCCGGCGTACTTGCCGGGGACGTGAAAGACCTGCTGCTGCTCGACGTGACGCCGCTCTCGCTCGGCATTGAGACGCTCGGCGGCGTGTTCACCAAGTTGATTGATCGAAATACAACGATCCCGACGCGCAAGTCCGAAGTCTTCTCGACGGCGACCGACAATCAGACTTCGGTCGAAGTCCACGTGCTGCAGGGCGAGCGTTCGATGGCCGGCGACAACAAGACGCTGGGCAAGTTCCATCTGGTCGGGATTCCGCCCGCCCCGCGCGGCGTCCCGCAGATCGAAGTCACCTTCGACATTGACGCCAACGGCATCGTCAACGTGTCGGCCCGCGACCTCGGCACCGGCCGCGAGCAGAAGATCACGATCACCGCGTCATCAGGCCTGAGCAAGGATGAAATTGACCGGATGATGAAGGATGCCGAATCGCACTCCGAAGAAGACAAGAAGCGGCGCGAAAGCATCGAGGCCAAGAACCGGCTCGATTCGCTGATCTACGCGACCGAAAAGACCATCTCCGACAATCGCGAGAAGATCCCGGTCGGCGTGATCTCCGAAGTCGAAGCCGCGATTGCCGAGGCCCGGAAAGCCGTCGAATCAGGTGACGCCACGCAGATCAACGCGCAGCTTGACAATCTGACCCGCGCTTCGCACAAGATTGCCGAGGCGCTTTACCAGCAGCAGCCTTCCGGCGGCGGTTCGGCCGATGCGGCGGGCGCCGGCGCGCAAAATACCGGCTCAGCGTCACAACCTGGCAAGGGCCCGGATGACGTGATTGACGCCGAGTACATTGACGTTGACGAAAACAAGTGAGAGGGCCGGGGCCGGAGAATAGTAATCTCAGATTTGAAATTTGAGATTTGAGACTCTCCGGCCCCCAATTTATATGTCAAAGCCACACCGACTGCTGAGCGACCTTGCGGCGATTGAACGACAGCTCAACCAACTCTTCGAGAACCCGCTACGGAACGAAGAGCAGATGCGGGCGGCGTGGTCGCCGGCCGTGGACATTTACGAGACGCCGACGCAGTTCGTGCTGACCGCCGAAGTGCCGGGCGTTAACAGTTCCGAAATTGACATCAAGGTCGTTGATCATAATCTGATTCTGCGCGGCGAGCGGCGCTGGGAGCGCGATGCCCAGTCCCAGACCGAACTGTTCCACCGCCTCGAAAGCTCTTACGGCAAGTTCGAGCGGACTTTCAATCTGTCGGAGCGAATTGACGTCGGCAACATCTCGGCTGAGATTTCGCGCGGCGTGCTGACGGTCGTGCTGCCCAAGCGCGAACCGAAGGCGAGAAAGATCAAAGTCGAAACAAAGGATGAGTGAGCGGCGCCGCAGGCCTGATTGACGCGCCCTTAAGACATGGCTCGCGAAGATTATTACAACCTGCTCGGCGTCAAGCGCGGTGCTTCGGCCGATGAGATCCGCAAGGCGTATCGCCGCCTGGCGCGCAAGTATCATCCCGATGTGAATCCGGGCGACAAGTCGGCTGAAGAGAAGTTCAAGCAGATCACCGAAGCCTACGACGTGCTGTCTGACGCCGAAAAGCGCAAGATTTACGACAAGTACGGGACCTACAGCGACCATATCCGCGACGCGGCGGCGCAGGGGGCGGGACGTGGTGGCTTTGACTTCGGCGGATTTGACTTCGGGCAGGCGGCGGGCGGTGCGGGAGCAGGCTTCAAGGACATCTTCAGCGAACTCTTCGGCGGGGCGCGCACGACAACCCAGAGCCGCCCGCAGGCGCAGCGCGGCGCCGACATAGAAGTCCCGCTCGCGCTCACTTTCGAAGAAGCGATCAACGGCCTGACGACCAGCGTCAATGTCCGCCGCAGCGACCCGTGCATGCGTTGCAACGGCAGCGGTGAAAGCAGTACCGGCCAGGTGATCTGCGGGACCTGCAACGGCAGCGGGAAAATTTCAGCGGGCGGCGGTTTTCTGCGTTTCGACCAGACCTGCCACGACTGCAACGGCACGGGCAGGCAGCGTCAGCCCTGTCATGATTGCCGGGGCAAAGGCACAATCCCGAAAACTGAAACAGTCAAAGTTCGCATCCCGGCTGGCGTGGACACGGGCTCGCGCGTGCGCGTCACGGGCAAAGGCGAAGCGGGGACGCGCGGCGGGCCGTCCGGCGACCTGTTCATCATCACCAACGTCGCGGCGCACCCGATCTTCACGCGCAAGGGCGACAACATCGAATGTGTCGTCCCGATCACGCTGACCGAGGCCGCGCTGGGCGCGAAGATCGAAGTGCCGACCGTCAGCGGCAAGGCCCAGCTGAAGATCCCGCCCGGCACGCAGTCGGGCCAGAAGTTCAGGCTGCGTGAAAAGGGCGCGCCGAGCCTGCGCGGCAACCTGCGCGGCGATCAGTACGTGGAAGTGAAGATCGCGCTGCCCAAAGTCATTGACGAGGACTCGAAGAATCTGCTCCGCGAATTTGCGCGCCGCAACCCCGAAAACCCGCGCGTCGCCATGGGGCTTGAATAGCGGTTATGAAGAAACGGGCCAAAGGATACACGATCAGTGCAGTCGCCGATCATTACGGCATTCACCAGCAGACGCTGCGCCTGTATGAACGCGAAGGGCTGCTCAAGCCCTCACGCTCGGAAGGCAACATCCGGCTTTACACTGACGAGGATCTGGAAAGGCTGGAACTGATCCTCGGACTGACACGCGACCTGGGCGTGAATCTGGCGGGCGTCGAGGTGATTCTGAACATGCGCGAGAAGATGGCTGAGATGCAGCGCGAATTCAATCGCTTCTTTGAGTTCCTGCGCGAGTATGCGGCCGAAGGAATGATGCAGAACGACCCGAACGCCAGGGAAGCGCTGGTTCCTACCCACCGCCCTCCGATCATTGTCCGGAATACCGGCAAGCGAAACTCGCAGTGACACTTCGCTGAAGCGACTCTCTTCACGCCGCCCTCACAAGACATCCGCAAACGCCTTCTTCGTCCGCACAAACCACCAGTAACCGACGACGAAACAGACTATCGCGAACGCCAGCGTGTAGCCGAGTCCGCGCCAGTCCGGCATCCGCCCTTCCAGCAGAATCCGGCGATAGCTGCGGATCAGCGGGGCCATCGGGTTCAGATTCACCAGCCAGCGATACTGGTCAGGGATGATGTTTTCGGGATAAAAGATTGGCGTCAGGTACATCCATGCCATCAGCAAAAGCTGATTGAACTGCGGCATGTCGCGAATGAACACGCCGAGGCTCGCCATCAGCCAGCCCAGGCCCGCGGTCGCCATCAGTTGCGGCACGAGCAGTACTGGCAGCAGCAACGCCGTCGGATGCAGGGCATGCTCGAAAATCAAAGCCGCGATCAGCAGAACGATCGTGCCGAGCAGTTGCTGGACCAGCGCCGCCAGCACGAGGTTCACCGGCAGGGCTTCGACCGGGAAGACGACGCGCTTGACCAGATTGACGTTCTCGTGGATTGAATTCGTCGCCCGCTGCACGCCTTCACTGAAGGCGATCCACGGCAGCAGCCCGCAGAACAGGTAGACCGCAAAGCTCAGATGTCCGCCCTCATTGCCGAAGCGCGCGTTGAAGATGCCCGAAAAGATGATCGTAAAGATGACGATCATGACGGCCGGCGTGATGATTGACCACGCCACCCCCATCAGTGACCCCTTGTAGCGGCTCGTCAATTCACGCCGCACCATCGAGCGGATCAACCCGCGATGCTCGCTTACCAGTTGCGCGCAGGGTCGCCACAATGGAATTTTCTCGCTCGCCCGGTAATTCAGATTCATAAACGCTCATTCCAGAAACCGCACCAGCTTAACAACCCGGCGCACGCAGCGCCAGACCGCTGATGCCTCATTTTGCTCATCAGACTTTTTCATGTTTTACTGAAGGCACGACTGAGGATAGAGGGATGAAGAGTCTGGGCGAAATCCGCGAGCAGGTCCGCGAGGTCGCGGCAGAAGTGTTTGTGCTGCCCGAAGCGCGCATGGACTGGCGCATTCTCTGGCCGTCCTTTCTCAAACTTGGGGCGACCGGATTTGGCGGCGGGATGGCCGTGATCTCGCATATCCGGCGGCTGGTCGTTCATAAAAACCGCTGGCTTTCGGAAGAGGAATTCCTCGACGCGGTTTCTCTCGGGCAAAGCCTGCCGGGCGCGAACGCGGCGAATGTGATTGCGTACATCGGACTCAAGCTCGCAGGCTGGCGTGGCGCACTGGCGTCAGTCGCCGGTTTCGTCCTGCCATCCTTCCTGCTGATGATCGGGCTGACTGTCGCGCACGACCATTTGCAATACTTCACCGACGCGCGGCGCGTTTTTCAGGGGTTCAGCGCCGCCGTCGTGGGGCTGATCGCGGCAACGACCATCAAACTCGGCCAGACGGCGATGAAGCGGCAGTGGCACCTTGAACTCGGGGCGGCAGTCGGCTTCCTGCTGATCTTCACCAGCACGAGCGTCGCCGAAGTCGTGCTGCTGGCCGGGATCATCGGCATTTTTATTCACTCCTGGAAATCGCGCGCCCGCCAGCGGGTTCGTCAGCGGTTCCGCAAGCAGCGACAGGCCACGGCCCGCGCCGCCGTCGCCGAACAGCAGGCGAGACAGCACGCCGCCGAGGTGATCGCCCGGGTGGAGGATTTGTCTGCGCCTTATGACATCGAAACGTCGCTGCCTCCGACCAGCGATGATGGCAAACCGGATCCCACGCCTGTCGCGGCGGAGGCCGGCGGGCAGACAACGCCCGAGTTGGAAGGATCACAGGGGAATCCGCCCGACGTCGCCAAGCCGCATTCTTCGACCAGAGCGCTGTCAATCGCCATCCCGCTGATCCTGATCTTTACCCCGCTGGTCATTTCAAAGCTCATCGCCGTCTGGCAACTGGTCACGATCTTTCTGCGCGTCGGCTCGGTCACCTTCGGCGGCGGCTTCGTCATGATCCCGCAGATCGAAACCGACGTCGTGGACGTGCAACGCTGGATGTCACATCAGACGTTCGCCGACGGCATGGCTTTCGGTCAGATCACGCCCGGCCCGGTGATGATCACGTCAACCTTCATCGGCTACAAAGTGGCGGGCGTGGCCGGGGCAGTCGCGGCCACGATAGCGGCGTTCCTGCCTTCGTTTCTGATGACGGTGGTCGCCGGGGCTTCGCTTGATCGCTTCCGCACCAACTTTCAGGTGCAGGCGTTCCTGTCCGGCATCGCGCCCGCGGTCGTCGGGATGCTCGCCGCAGCCGGAGTCAGTCTGGCCCGTTCAGGATTGTCCGCCGAAAACCCGCTGGGCTACGCCATCGCGACGCTCGCCTGCCTGCTCATGCTGCGCGCGAAGCTCAACCCGGTCGTGATTATTTTTGGCTGCGGGCTGTTGCAATGGATTGCTTCACGTGGGCTGTTTGGATAACCTCACTGCGACTTCAACCGGCTCGCCGCCTTCACCTCATTCATCAGTTTGTAAACCGGATAAGTCTTTCCTTTTTCCAGATACTCATCCAGAAAATTCCAGTTTACAAAGCCGTCGTCGCTTTCCGCTTCGAGCAGATAAAAAGCCAGACGCGCGAGCGGCTGCGCGGTGCGGACGATGATTGAGCCGGCGGGGAATGTGACCGCTTCATTCCGGGTTTTGCCCGCAAGCGAAACCGCCTGATGCCCCTGAAAACTGTTTCTGGCGCGTGTGACCTTATCAATCGCAAGGCTTTCGACTTCGGTGGTCAGCGGTTCAGTCAACTCTTCGACCGCGACGCCGTGCGCGATCAGCTTGTCAATGACGGTCTGCAGGCCCGCTTCTGAGCGCAGTAAATAAGCCCGCGGCATCGCGACGGTTTTAGTCGCCTCGAAGATTCCGTAATCGGGCATCGGCGTGGGCGTGAATTTGCTCTCGACCATCGCGACCATGTCTTTGCCCGAACGCGGATTTTTCTTCTTTTCGACTGTGCCGACGAGGATGGGAACCTCTTTCGGCAAGGGCTTGATTTCAAAGTTTACGCCGGCCTCAACTCGCTTCGCGGTCTTTGCTGTCGCTTGGCGGATCGTGTCGTCATCAACCCGTTTGATGAGTTGCACTATCTCATCACCGTGCGCGGCGGAGTATTTGAAAATCTCTTCGACGAACGCGGCGGTCACTTCGACGCGCCCGCGGAAATCGAGGTAGCTGTATGCCTCAGAGAGAATCGTCAGGCGGTTGCGCAGGCCGACGTAGTTGTTGCCGAAGCGCGGGCGGTGGTCGAAGGTGCGCCAGATTTTCGTCTCCGGCTGGTCGGCGGGCTGCGCGGCGCGGCCCGAGCGCTGCATTTCAAAGGAATCCAGTTCGCGGTTAATCCTCTCCTTCGTCGCGAAGTTGCCGTAGTAATACATCCGAAACTTGTGATTCACGCGCACGGTGCGCGTCACCGCCGGCAGCATGCGGTTGCGCTCGAAAGCGATCAGGCGCGCGGCGGCGTTCGGGTTGAGCGTCGGCGCGTAGGTCAGGTGGTAGCCGTGATACGAGCCGTTCGTCGTGTGCAGGTCAACCGTCAGGTGCGGGTCCCAGCGGTTGAAGAGGCGAATGAGCGCGTTCGCTTCCGGCGTCTCAAGTTTCATGTAATCGCGGTTGAGATCCATGCCCTTCGCATTCTCGCGCGTGCCGACGCCGCCGACGGGTCCGTTCTGCGCGGTGCGGTTGCTCAAGCTGATGCGCTCGTTGCCGTCAGCGTTGTAAATCGGCGCGATCAGGATGATCAGATTGTTGAGCAGCGCGCGCAGGTCGCCTGAGGCAATGCGCCGCGACAGTTGGAGCATCGCTTCTTTGCCCTCGACTTCACCGGCATGAATATTGGCCTGAATGAAGATGACGGGTTTGCCGGAAGCATGCGCTTCGCGGGGCTGCGCGACCGGCGGGTCGGCAAAGATCATCAATGGCAGGTCGCGACCTTCGCCCGATTTGCCGAAGGATTCGACGCGCAGCTTGTCGGTACGCTTCTGAAGTTCGTTGATGAAGCTGATGACTTCGGCGTAGCGCGTCGTCTCCTCGTAGTTCGTCAGTTCGGCGCGGGTTTTGAGTGAATCATCCTGAGCAACAGTGCGTGGCATAGTCATTAAAGGCGTGAGCAGGAACAGACTGAGCAGAAGCAGCCTGCTCTGAACACGAACCGGTTTCATTGTCTCAAGTCTCCTTTGGATGGGGAGCAGCCCCGTGCTACCGCATCACCGCAATCTTGTAGACCCATCCGATCAGCCAGAGTGCCAGCAGCAGTCCCATCACTGATTTCATCGCGCGCGAGCCGACGACACTCGGCCAGGGAACGCGACGATAAGCCAGCCAGCACGACAGCGGGATGAGCGACAGAGTAATGAAGAAAGCGAGCAGACCGAAGGGCTGCGTGACCAGCGCTTCGTAAAAATGGAGCCTGGCTGCGTGCGCGAAGCAGGTCGTCAGCCCGCAGCTCGGGCATGGCAGGCCGGTCAGCTTCAGGAAAAAACACGGCGGCAACCCGAGCAGTTCGTGCGTGCCGACCCCGCGCGGCGATGGCGGCAGGATGCGGGCAGTCACGAGGACCGCGCCCGACAAGCAGGCCATCACCAGATACGGCAGCCGATCATTCGGGCTAGTTCCTGAGCGGATTTCCTGCTGCATCGCGGTTGATCGAGTCGGTGAAAAGCAGGATGGCATCCACCACGGCCCAGACGCATGCCGCAAGCGTGGTAATCCCGCAGGTGAAAAGCCCCATAATCGTCAGCAGCAGCTGGGCAATGGCGATGCCGTTGTAGCCAAGGTAGAAGCGGTGAACCCCGAGATAGCCGAAGAGCAGTGCCAGAATCCCGGCGACCACTTTGGACTTGTAATTCTCGTAACCCGCCATCGGCGGGACGTTCGCCGGGTAGGGCGCCGGCGGCGGCTGGTACGCGGACTGAACGTACATTCCCGGCTGGTACGGCGGCAGGGGGTCAGACGGCGGCGGGGCGGGAGACGGCCGTGGTTCAGCGCCCGGGGCGGATTGACTCCCGGTACGCTCCAGCATCTCGCCGCAGTGGCGGCAGAATCTGGTTCCCTCCTTGTTTTGGGTGCCACACTGGGTGCAGAACATTCACGGGTTCCTTGTTTGTTTTGCCTTCATCAATTCACTTCGCGGCGCGGCGGGACAGAAATTTTCTCCGGCAGGTTGGCGGTCGTGTTTTCAGTCACGCTGAAATCGGCGAGCGGCATTGCGGCAGGCGCCGAGAGCTGATCCGTCGTCTTCGCCTGAACCGGAATGGAAGCCGGCACTGACTGTGGCAATGATTGCTCCTGCTGCCGTTTCAACCGCACGAGGCGCCTGCTGATAAACAGGCCGTTGAAGAGCAGCCCGATCCCAACCAGAAAAGGAACCAGGCCAATCAGCCACAAGCGCCGAATAATTTCAGCCTCCTGCGCGTTTTCGGTTCTGGCTACGGCTTCAAAAAAGAAACCGAAAAAAATCATCACGCCAATGCCGACCAGAGAGGTAATGACACCGCCTTTGATTTCCTCAAGGCGCTTGATTTCGGGAGGGACGCCATTCCGCCGTTCGCGCTTTTCTTCGCTCAGGAGCATTTCCTCCACCCAGGTTTGGCTCCCGTCAAACTTGTCTCCGGCTGAACGGGACATCATCACTTCCCGGACGCCGCGCAGGTTCGCGCCGCACTGTTTGCAGAATTTGAGATCGTGATTGACCTCAATACCGCATCCCGGACAGAACATAAAGCAGCCTCGCAAAAGATGATTCCACACCCGGGGCAGAACCCGGGACGGGTTTTCCCTTTATCTCCGGGGTCACCTTGTTTCGCGGCGCGGCGATGCATTGATTTTGTCGGGCAGATTCGCCGTCGTATTTTCCGTCACGCTGAAATCAGCCGGCGGCGTTCCGGCAGAAGCTGCCAGCTGATCCGTCGCCTTTGCCGAAAGCGGAGTGGGAACCGGAGCAGAGGAGAGCAGCCTGCTTTCCTGCTGCGCTTTCAGTCTCGCAATGCGCCGGCTCACGAACAATCCGTTAAAGGTGAGCGCCAGCCCGACGAAGAACGGAATCCAGCCGACGTTCCAGATCTGGCGAATGATCCCTGCTGCCGCCTCCTGTTGAAGGTTGGCGACCGCGTCCAGAAGATGGTAGAGAAAAATCATGAGGCCGACGCCGACGGCAGAGGTGATGACACCGCCCTTGATTTCATTGAGGCGACTGATTTCCGATTTGATGGCGGGAGTGACTCCGTTCAGCCGCTCATACTCCTGCTCGCGTCTTTGCCATTCATCCGAACTCAGGAACATCTCCGCCACCCAGGTTTTGCTCCAGTCGAATTTTTCCCCCGGCGGCCGGGCCGTCATAACCTCCTGCACGCCGCGCAGGTTCGCGCCGCACTGCTTACAGAATTTGAGGTCATGATTGACCTGAATACCGCAGCCTGGACAGAACATAAAAGCTCCTCAGAAAGTACCCTGAAATGTTTTCTCCGGTCGCGCGCCGGTCCCCGGGTGCCGACCCCGTCCGGCCTGACTTGAATGCACAGCCGAATACGAAACCTTCCCGGCGGCAGTTGCACCGTTTATGGCAGCCGGGCGGAGTACCTGTCCGAACATTGCGGCCTGATGCCTGTGATCGTCACGAAGTATAGCACCAGGCATCGCCGCGGGCCCAGGCGCCCGGCTGGAATTGTCCGCTGCTTGACAGTGGCTGCCGGGAGATAGTTTGATAACGCCTGACTGGAATTCCGGACTCCCCGGGCAGGCAATGAACTGATGACACGTCGCCGCCGCATTCTCCTCATCGCCGTTACTCCGCTGCTGGCCACACTGGCAGGCGCGGCACTCATTCATTTTCGCGTCCACCGGCACGACTCCCGGATCGCGTCCACCGAACAGATCGATACCGGCGGCTGGGAGACGCCGCGCGTGGCGATTGTCTTCGGCGCTGGCGTCCATGGCGACGGGAGGCCGTCACCGATGCTGGAAGACAGGCTGAGGGCCGCGGCGGAGCTTTACGCGGCGCACAAAGTGGATCGGATTCTCGTTTCCGGCGACAACCGGTTCGTCAATTACAACGAGCCGAAAGCAATGAGGGAATATCTGATCAGCCACGCCGTCGCGCCGCGCGACGTGATCCTCGATTATGCCGGGCGCTCGACTTATGAGACCTGTCTGCGAGCAAGGGAAATTTTCGGCGTGCGGCGGGCGGTACTCGTCACCCAGCGATTCCACCTGTCGCGCGCGCTTTACCTGGCCGGCGAGCTGGGGATCACAGCCTGGGGCGTGGCGGCCGACCGGCAGGATTACGGGTCCGAACTCGATTACCAGAAAATCCGCGAGATCGGGGCCGAAATCAAAGCTTTCTTCAACGTTCACGGCTTCCCGCCGGACGCGCTGCTGGGCGACAAGATCCCGATTGAGTGAAGGGGCCGGCCCGGTCTGATCAGTTGCTTGACTCTCATCAGTGCTTTGCGGATAATGCCGCGCATCATCGGCACCGGACCATTTCGGCAATTATGATTTCTTCGGCAACCACAATCGGCAAATCTGACCGCCGCGCCGGCGCCGGGTGGTTATTTTCACGCCTCTCCCCCTTCGCTTTTTACTTTCGCTTTTACTTTAGCGGCCTGAGAGGGGCGGGAGGTTCGCTGGCGTAAGCCGGAGGCAAAACAGGAACCCGATGCAAAGCCCCTCTTTCGATCCCGGAAGAGGGGCTTTCGAGTTTCAGCTGTAGTTTTCGATGAGCAGTCAGGATGGACAACCACACTATGAGTTCTGAAATCACTGCCGACTATCCATCAGATTCGCCACAACCACGGGTAGCCTTTCAGGGCGAAATGGGCGCGTTCAGCACCGAGGCGGCGCGCAAGCTGCTCGGCAACACGGTCACCCTCGTGCCCTGCGAAAGCTTCGAGAGGATGTTCGCGACGGTCGAGCGCGGCGAGGCCGATTACTGCCTCGCGCCGATTGAGAATTCGCTGTTCGGCTCGGTCTTTCAGAACTACGACCTGCTGCTCAAACACCACCTGCGGATCAGGGGCGAGGTCAACCTCCGCATCGTTCACAACCTGATCGTCGCGCCCGGAACGAAGTTTGAAGACGTGCGCCGCGTCTACTCGCATCAGGTGGCGCTCGGCCAGTGCCAGCAGTTCCTCGCCGCCAACCCGCAGATGCTGGCCGTCGCCGCCTACGACACGGCGGGCAGCGTCAAGATGATTATGGAAAGCCGCGAAGCCGGGGCCGCCGCGATTGCGAGCGCCGCGGCGGCTGAGGTTTACGGGGCGCAGCTGCTGGTCGCCGAGATCGAAGACGACCAGCAGAACTTCACGCGCTTCCTGCTGCTCTCGCCCGCCGGCGATGATGAAAGTGAGGTGCCGCCACCCGAGGCCGATAAGACTTCCATTGTCTTCTCGCTCGAAAACCGCACCGGGTCGCTTTACCGCGCGATGGCCGTCTTCGCCCTGCGCGACATTGACCTGACGAAGATCGAATCGCGTCCGCTGGTGGGCCGCCCGTGGGAATACAGCTTCTACCTGGATTTCATCGGCAACACGACGGAACCCGGAGTGCGCAACGCGCTGGCGCATCTGGCCGAGTTTGCCACGAGCATCAAAGTTCTGGGTTGTTACCCGAAAGCGACGAAATGATTCAGAGTTCCGATTCACACAAGGAGAAAGTTTAATGATTATCTCAATGCAGTTGAATGCGACTGACGAGCAGATCAACCACGTCTGCGACCGGGTTCGCGAGTTCGGTTTCATGCCGCACGTCATCAGGGGCGAGGAGCGCACGGTCATTGCGGCCATTGGCCACGGCGACAAAAGGGAACACATCGAAACCTTCAAGGCTATGGATGGCGTTGACGATGCCTTCCCGATCCAGCAGCCCTTCAAGCTGGTCAGCCGCGAGGTCAGGCATCAAAGGTCGGTCATCAGAATCGGCGACGACATCACCATCGGCAACGGCAGCTTCGTCGTCATGGCCGGCCCGTGTTCGGTCGAGACGCACGACCAGCTGATGTCAACGGCCGAGACGGTCGCCGCCGCCGGGGCGAAGATCCTGCGCGGCGGGGCTTACAAGCCGCGCACCTCGCCTTACGAATTTCAGGGCCTGGCCGAAGAGGGCTTGAAGTTGCTGGCCGAAGCGCGCGAGCGCACCGGGCTGAAAGTTATCACCGAAATCCTCAATTCGGAGGACGTGGATCTGGTCGCCGAGTACGCTGACATCCTGCAGGTCGGCGCGCGCAACATGCAGAACTTCGAGTTGCTCAAGAAACTCGGCCGGGTCGGCAAGCCCGTCATGCTCAAGCGCGGCCTGTCGGCGACGATCAAGGAGTTCCTGCTCTCGGCCGAATACATCGTCTCGCACGGCAACCCCGAGGTCATGCTCTGCGAACGCGGCATTCGCACCTTCGAGACGGCCACGCGCAACACGCTCGACCTTTCGGCCGTGCCGGTCATCAACGAACTCAGTCACCTGCCGGTCATCATTGACCCAAGTCACGGGACCGGCAAGCGCAGTCTGGTTCCGCCGATGGCCAAAGCCGCCGTCGCGGTCGGCGCGGACGGACTGATGACCGAAGTGCATCCCTGCCCGGAAAAAGCCTGGTCAGACGGCCCGCAGTCACTGCGCTTCGAGGACTTCGAGCGAATGATGAAGGAGCTTCAGCCTTACATTCAGGTGCGCGCCAGCGAAACGAACTGAGCCGGTCAGGTGAAGACGTTCGCAGGGAAGCAGGTGGCGCTTGCCGGCCCGGTTTTTGACGTGACACAATGCATTCGGCCTCGCCCCGTAATCAATTCCACGAGAGGAGAACAATGCGAGTCAAAAAGACTGCCCTGATCGTCTGTAATAATGCGAAGGAGTACTGGGTCACACAGAAGCAGTTCTGGAGCATGGTGCGTGAGGGAGTGGTGGTGCAAACCGGTGATCAGCCGCTGACAGGCAGGTTCCGCGGCCGTGATGATCAACTGTTGATCATGATCAGTCACACCATCCTCAACAAGGCGACGCCACATCACACGGCTGAGGTGCTGCAAACGCTGCGGGCGCGGAAGAACAGGTGAGCAAAAGAACGCGGGCGGCGATAATTCCCCCCCGATTTTCTTTGGGAACTTTTCCCGGGCCCCGGCGTGATGGTGTACAGCTAGTGTGAGGAAGACCTCAACGATGTGAGTGAGGCTCGCGGTATTTGGGTGAGGAAGAAATTCCTGTTTCGCAGCAGCATTCACACGCGGTCTTAGTAATCGCATGTACCAAGTGGCTATTCGCCACGGAACGGGGTCTGATGATCAGTGAGGGGTCATCAGGCCCTTTCCGTTTTCACTCGGCCGTGCCTCAGAAGAAAAAGCGATGACGAGTCCTGCTGCCATTTACTCGGACACTTCGGCAATTCTGGAAACCCGGAATCATTCACAATGTAGATAAGGTGCGCCAGGTGCTGCCGGCTACTGGCGTAGGGCCCCGTCGCTGGTAGCCCGTATGGGCTACTGGCGGCGACCCCCGTAATCTCATCCATCCTCCTTCTCTCTGGCCGAAAGCAGCGTCGCTCTTCGGCCTTTGCTTTTGAAGATTGACTCACCTTTCCACCGCTTCAGAGCCAGCGATCATCTCTTCATCCTCCGTTCAGGTTAAGAACTCCGCCTGTGATACGACGCGCGAAGCGCAAGGGCCGTTTTCGGCATCTTTCTACACAAAGGGGGCGGCGGGCAGGCCCGGCTGGAGATGACGGATCGCGTTTGTTACACTTGCCTGCAAGTGTCGCGGTCAACGTTGGAGATGACGGATCGAATGTGAATCCATTTATGACAGGGAGGCTGATATGTATTGCCCTGATTGCGGAACCGGTAATGTGCGAGGCCAGAAATTCTGCACTCAATGCGGAACCAATCTGATGGCAATTGACCGCGCGCGTGACATCGTCAGCGAAGTGGCGACGGGCGCCGCGGCCAGCCAGATCGAGGCCGCCACGCTCCTGAAGGTCGTGGCGGCCATCAGCGTCTTCGGGTTTATGTTCGTCACCGGCGGGACGATTGCCCTGGCCGCGATTGAAGCCCCGCGAATCGGCCCTGTGCCCTTCTTCATTGGCATTGCGGGCTACACTGCCATCGTCGCCATTTGCAGGCACCTGCTCAGGCTGATCCCGGCCCCCGCGCAGAAAGGCGAGGCGAAGCGCCAGCGCGCCCAGCCGCCTTACACTGTCCCGCCCATTGCGCCCGGCTCGACCAACCGCTCACTGGCCGAAGGTGCAGTCCCTTACCACAGCATCACCGAACAGACGACGCGGCAGTTTGAAGGAAAGCAGCGCGACAACGGGTGATGGCTGAACCTTTGGGGTCGAGGCGACATTCCCGACAGGTTATGGCTGATCGCCCGTCTGAGGCGTGCTGCCCTTTTTACTCATCGAAGCCATCAGGCCCGTCTGCTGTCGCCCGTTCAGGCGAATCTTCCGCGTCCATTCCTCGAAGCCGTCGGCAATCAGCGTGACCTTGTGTTCGCCGGAGAGAAGCTTCACGGTGCGCGGCGTGGTCCCGGAGTATTGACCGTCAATGTAGATGCGCGCTTTGATGTAGCTGTTCATCGTCAGCAGGCCCGTGTGGTTGCTCAGTGTTTTGTCGGGCGGTTCAAGACTGATCTCCGGCGCGGCCTCGACGGCGGGTTCAACCGCAGCCGGGGCAGATGACGGGACAGAGTTTTTTGACGGCTCGGCCATTACAGGGCCGGCGATTCGCTCACCCTGACTTTCTTTCCCGAGCGGCGCCGAAGGCACTGGCCGCAGCGTCCTGTTGTCACTGATTTCGGCCTGACTGGTCGAATTCTCTGCTCTGCGCGTGCCGCCGCCTGGAACGACTGTGCCGACCTGATCAGAGAGATCACTGCCTGTTTTCAGAGCCGTCCGCTCGGCGGGTTTATTCGCCTGACTGCCGACGGGCTGATCCGCGGACGGGCCTGGCCCCGGCGACGGGGTCGCGACGCTTCTGATGTTCGCCCGGCCACTCAATTCCTGCGGCTTTCCGCTGCTCGCGTAATTGAGCCTGACGGCAGTGGCAAGAATAGTCAGCACCACCGCCAGCGCGCCAACGCGCAGAACGGAAAACAAAGTCGAGCCACGTCGCCCAAGTTCCTGAACGCCATCCCCGAGTTCAGAAACTGTCTCTTTGTGAATCGAAAGTACCGGGATTTGGCATTTCGGACAGGTCGTCCGCCACCCGGCAAACTCACTCCTGCAAACAAAGCACTTCATAAAACCACCTCACTAAAAAAATCGGATCCCGGGGCACCGGAAAAGAATTCTGCCCTCGAACCTCGCGAGGCACGACAGGGAATAATGGTGAGAGGATGCCAGTCGTTGGCTATTCACTCTGGCTGTCCATTTCAGTCAAGCTGACCGGAATGAAGACCGAAGTCCCTGGCTGAACAGGGACGTCCCTTAACCGGGTGATTACCCAATCTGTCTCAGCTAGCGATAAAAACAACGGGGGTGAGGAAGCCGGGCTGGCAGTGGAATCTGCTACTGCTCGCTTGCCGGTTGTGGCACATCACTTGATAACCTTTTGCCGGATTCGAGTGTCTGTGTCACAACTGCGTGACACATCTTGTCACACCCGGGAGCGAATGGAAAGCGAAGTAAGAAAAAAACTGGCGAAGCATTACCTTGATGCCCTGATCGCTGCCGGGGTGGCAACTATGGGGTACAGTCTGTTTTGCCTGGCGACTTCGACCCCGCGCCTCTCCTGGCTGCTGCTCGCGCTGGTCACTTACATCGTCAGCAGGCACGTGACAATCAGCATCCCCGGGACGCAGGGCGAGGTCACGATCCACGACACTTTCGTGCTGGTGGGCATTTTCCTCTACGGGGTCGAAGCCGGAACGCTGCTCGGGGCGATTTCAGGATTCGGGGCTTCCGCCCATTGCGCCAAGACAAAGAGGACTCTGTTCGTCAACACCGGGATGATGGCGCTCTCCGTTTTCCTTGCCGGCCGGGGGACGCAGTGGCTGGTCGGTGAAAAACTGGCGAGGCTGACAGAACACCCGGGTGAAACGGGGATGTTTATCTTCGTCTTGGGCTTCCTGGCGCTGATTTATTTCGCGGTCAATACGTTTACGATCTCACTCGCGCTCTCTTTCCGCACCGGGCAGGACATCTTCAAGATCTGGAGCGAGGGCTTCCTCTGGTCTTCAGTCACGCACTTCGTCGGGGCGCTCGCCGCCGGCCTGACGCTCGAAGCCATCACCGTCGTTGACTTCTACGGCCTGATCATCCTCGCCCCGATCCTGCTGATCACCTACTTCTCCTACCGGAAATTCTTTGACAAGGTGGAGGCCTCCAATCAGGAAGTGCGCGACCTGGCCGACCTGCACCTTTCGACCATCGAATCTCTGGCGCTGGCCATTGACGCCAAGGATCGCGTTTCGCGCGGGCATGCCCGCCGGGTACAGATCGCCGCGCTCGAGATCGCCCATGAGATGGGCGTCAGGGATCAGTCACTGCTCGAAGCCCTCAAGGCTTCCGCCCTGCTGCACGATATCGGGAAGCTGGCCGTCCCCGATCACATCCTGAACAAGCCGGGCGAACTGACGGAAGCCGAATTTGAGAAGGTCAAAATTCATCCCGAGATCAGTGCCCGCATCCTGGGCAATATTGACTTCCCATACCCGGTCGTCCCGATCGTCCGCTCACACCACGAACACTGGGACGGGCGGGGGTATCCGCAGGGGCTGAGCGGCGAAGAGATTCCGCTCGGGGCGCGGATTCTGGCGGCTGCGGATGTTTACGACGCCGTCCGCGTTAATCGCCGGTCTGAAGTCTGCCTCCCTCTGGAACAGATTATTGAAGCCATCAACGGGCATGCCGGGACGACGCTTGACCCCGAGATCGTGGCGGCCTGTGGCCGGGCGGTGGTGCGCATCGAAGAGAAACTGGGTCAGGCGCTGATCCCCGACCTGAAACTCGAAGCGACCGAACGCAGCGCCGCCAGTGAGACGCACGGGTCAAGGAACGCTTCCGCCGCCGACGTTTATCAGGACATCGCGGACGCGCAGCGCGAAGTGCTGGCCCTTTATGAACTGTCGCAGACGCTGGCCAGCACCCTCAATTTACAGGAGCTGCTCCAGGCTCTGGCCAGCCGGATCGAGAAAGTCACGAGCTATGATACCTGTGCGATCTTCCTGAGTGACGCGCGGCGCGAGAAGGTTCAGGTGGCGTATGCGACCGGGCTCTACAGCAAGGAGTTGAGTGGTAAATTCATCGGCTGGGGTTACGGCCTGAGCGGCTGGGCGGCGGCCAACAATACGCCGATGATCAACGCGCGCGCGCACCTTGATTTCCCATTCCTCGGTCACAACGAGCAGCCACTGCTGCACGCCGTCGCCATTCCGCTGGCTTATCACGGCAAAACCCTGGGGGTGATCACGCTCTATTCGATGGGCCACCATTATGACCCCGACGAAGTGCGACTGATCGAAGCCTTCGCGCATCATGCCGCCACGGCGCTCAACAACGTCCTGATGCTGGAGGAAACGCGCGAAGATGCTTACACCGATGAGCTGACCGGGATGCCCAATCTCCGTTACCTCAACATGCTGCTGGAGCGGCAACTGGTCGAGGCCGAGAGCGGTCAGAGCAGGGAAATGACCCTGCTGATGCTGGATCTTGACGGTTTCAAGACGGTCAATGACACCTACGGCCATGAGGCCGGCGATGAAATGCTGCGCGGCGTCAGCGCGGTACTCCGCGAAAATCTCCGCAGCACGGACACGCTGGCGCGTCAGGGCGGCGACGAGTTTGTGGCCGTGCTTGAATCCGACTCGCCTCAATTCATCGGGCAGATGATTCAGCGCTTACAGGACGCCGTTGATAATTTCGAACTCCCGGTCGGCAACGGCAGAGTTGCCAGAGTCGGCGTCAGCATTGGCCAGGCGGTCTTCCCGAAGGACGGAGCCACATTCAGAGAGCTGAAGGAGGCCGCCGACCAGCGCATGTACTCTAACAAGAAAGAGCGCAAAACTGGCAAGCTTTCAAAGGTCATCCAGTTCCGCACCGGCACCGGATTTTAGGGGGCGATTCGCGAACTGCGGATTTTGCCGCGCCGGTGAAGTCGCCTTTCACGTTCCCACCTCCGATTCCCGGTTCAGACTTCAAATGCACTTCCTTACGGTTCCCTGACTTGAAACCTAAGCGAGCATTTCTGTAAGCTCAGCCCTGTCGCTCACTCTTTTTTCAATCAGGCGGCTTCGGGTGAGTAAGAGAAATGATCTGCGCAGCCTTGGACATCGGGTCAAATTCAATTCATCTGGTGGTTGTCAAAACCGATCAGGGGATACCATTCCGCGTGCTGGCGCGCGACAAGGAGGTGGTGCGGCCCGGGCGCAGCGTCGCGCGCGACGGGAAGCTTTCCACCGCGGCCATTGACCGCGCGGTCGAGTGCATTCGCCGGTTCCGGCGGCGCGCGGAAACATACGGCGCAAAAGAAATCATCGCCGTCGCCACCAGCGCCGTTCGCGAGGCGAGCAACCGTGACGAGTTTCTGGCGCGCGTCGCCGGCGAAGCCGGCGTTCATGTCGAATTACTCTCGGGCAGTGAGGAGGCGCGCCTGATCGCGCTGGCGGCTTCTGTCAGATACCAGCAGGGCAGGCAGGAAAAGCAGCGCAGCCAGAACCGCCTCCTCGTGATTGACATCGGCGGCGGCAGCACCGAACTGGCGATCACACAGAACCGCGAGCCCGCCGTCCTGATTTCGCTCAAACTTGGCGCGGTGCGTCTGACGGAGCAGTTCATCAGCAGTGACCCGGTATCTGACAAGCAATTGCGCCGGCTGCGGGCGGAATTGCGCGAAATCCTCACCCAGCGCGCTCCGGAGATTCAGGCGGTCGGGTTCGATGACTGCTACGGCACTTCCGGCACAATCAACGCGCTCGGCAGCATCCTCATGCGCCGTCATCTTGAGCAGTTGAAAAACCGCCGCCGTGCTGAAAAGCTGCCGGCGCGTCCGCAACTTGAGCCGTCACTCACACTCGGCGAGGTCCGGGCGCTCAACAAGGAACTGGTGGCGATGTCGCTGGAAGAGCGCCTGAAAGTCCCGGGGCTGAACCGCACCCGCTCGGAAATCATCGTTGCGGGCGGGCAGTTGCTCGAAGCCATTATGGAAACGCTCGGGGTGAAGGAACTGACGCTCTGTGACTGGGCGCTGCGTGAAGGCGTGATCATTTCACACCTGATGCGCCGGGCCATTACGGTCTCGACTTCGCCGGCGCAGCTTGAGCGCGACCCGAGCCTGCGCGGCGCGCTCGCGCTGGCCCAGCGCTACCAAGCCGACCTGAAGCATGCGCATCGCGTGGCGTACCTCGCGCAGCAGATGTTTGACGCGCTCGTTCCGCTGCATCAACTCGGCGGCGAACACCGGCGGCTCCTTTCGGCGGCGGCGCTGCTGCACGATATTGGTTACCTGATCTCGCACACCGGTCATCACAACCACTCAGCCTATCTGATTCAGCACAGCGAACTGACCGGCTTCACGGCCTCAGAAATCGCCATCATTGCTAACGTCGCACGTTACCATCGCAGCACGCTGCCAAAGCCGAAGCACCCGTATTACGCGGCACTGCCCGAAGAAGATCGCCAGAGTGTGCGAAAGCTCGCCGCGATTCTGCGAATTACTGACGCGCTCGACCGCGATCATCAGGGGCGGGTGCGCGGATTGAGTTGTGAGATCGGGAAGGATGTCCTCCGCATTATCGCGACCTGCTCGCGCGACAGCGACGTGGCGCAGTGGCGAGTGGAGGAACGCAGCGATCTTTTCAGTGAAGTCTATGGCAGGAAAATCGAACTGGCGGCGGTCATCGCGTTGGGCGCTTCGGGGAGATGACTTGCGAATGAAATGAGCCGTGCGTGGATGATCACATTCGCACGCACGGCTCAAACTTTGCTGACAACCTGAGGTGGATTCAGTTACCCCTCATACTTCGGGTCATAACCGGCGAGGTCAAGGCCGACGGAACGTAGCGCGTCCAGCGCAAAGAGTTTCGGACTGAGGAGGTGAACCTGACCGCCGCAGATTATCGCAAAAGCCTGCCCGTCATGGTTCTTCAAATAGGGCTGGGTATTCAATCCTTCGCCGGCCAGCAGCAGCCAGAGGTCCGTCAGGCCCTGTTCAATGATTGAATCAACCTCTTCCCGCAATTCGGGAACCTTCGGCAACAACTGCCCGTCATTAGTCGAAAGCCCGTTGCCGACGACTTCGACCGGTTTCGCTGCCTCTTCGTTTCGCTCCAGCCTGATCATAACTCCCCCTTCTGTGTAATCGCCCCAATGATCTCCGTTATTCCACCTCACTACCAAAAACGCGATTTTTGATGCAACCAGGATGCCGGGAGTTGCGCGGTCTCTTCGGAGGTCATTTTTTACCCCGAACGCTCACGACAACCCTCTTCTGCACCGCCAGAACACCAGACATTCCTGAAGTCACGGGTGTTTGAACGACGGGCTGACGAAATTTTGCAATTTTCCGCTCCCGGTTCGTTAGAATTGAGAACATACGTGAACTGATAAGTGTATCAATTGCACGATTTGGTAGCCCGCTCAGCTCGTTTCCGTGGCAGGGCGGGCGAACTATGCCTTGACAAAGAAGCCTATATCCATAAGATTGCGTTCGTATTGTAAACTTTGTTCCATAGCCCCCTTTCTTTGTTTCCCTCCTCACTTTACATACCTGTCACGAGGCACGCCGGTTTCATGTGGCGTGACAGGGATCGCAGTCAGCAGAATGACCGGTTTACTCGCTCGTCTGTGCGCTGTTTTTTTTTGACACTACTGTCGAGATAGTTGCGAAATACCATTCGCGGCTGTGCTTTCTGGCAGGATTCAGATCCGGCCCACCGCGAAAATCCGTTTTCGCGAAAGACTGCCTGATTCAGGTATCAGTGCGGTCTGCCGGTTGAAAATTGAATGAGGAAACTGATGAAGACAGGGCTTGTCCCCTCTGGTTTCCATTCCCCACCAGCAAAGCGCACCGGGGCCCGTCCGGCCTGCGGCGTGATTGACTCGCAATTATCTGGTCACAACCACGAGGAGAAGAGCATGAGAAGTATCGCAGAAAAGAAAGATGCCCCCTGCCCTGCTGAAGCCCGGGGGATGCGCAGCCATTCTTCAGCCAACATCATCAACCTTAATGCGAAAGATTTTGCCGGCCGGCGACCTGCCGCGGCAGCCCGCACCGGAATTGCAATCCGTCACTACGACGATGAACATGAGTACGCCCTGCTGAAAGCAGCGGCAAGGATCCCTTCAGCGAAGGATGCGGCGGAAACAGGTGAAAGCAAAGATCACCTGCAGTCAGATCTTCACTCCATCAGAACCTCGGCCATTTTCAGCACGCCCAGACTGCCGGCCGATTTCGCCGGCTTGAACAGTCCGGCCCTGCCCCCCGCTGATTGCAGCATCGCGGCCGGACCGTCTCATCTGGTGACAATCACCAGTACTGCCTGGGCAGTATTTGACAAGGCGGGTAATCAGCTCCTGCTGGTTGATCTTGCCGCCTGGTTTTCAGACTCGGCACCTGACGTCATCATCTTCAATCCCAGAGTCATCTATGATCAGTTCTCCGGTCGCTGGATGATCATTGCCTGTGGACGCAGCGCGGACGGGAAAAGTTCCTGCTTTCTGATCTCTGTTTCACAGACCCGCAATCCGCTCGGCATGTGGGGGAATCGGGCGCTTGACGCCGGTCTGAATGGCAAAGAAGCAACAGGTAATCTGGCAGACAGCCTCGGCGTGGGACTGGACAACGCGGCCGTTTACCTGACGGCCAATATGTTCGATGAATCAGGCTCGTTCCAGTACGCCAAACTGCGCATCCTCAATAAGAGTGCGCTGCTGGCCGGAGAAAAGCTGCAATGGTGGGATCACTGGGATCTGCGCAATCCGGACGGCTCCGTCGTGTTCGGTCTTCAGGCCGCGCATACTTTCGGGACGCCGGGCGTCCAGTATCTGGTCAATGCGACCGGCGACGGCCAGAGCCTGACGAAGTGGGACCTGATCCACCCCCTCACCGACCGGCCCCAGCTGACGCGCCGCGTGATTCCGACCGTCGGTTACCAGCTCGCCCCGAATGCCCGCCAGCAGGGGACCAGTACCGAAATCGAGACGGGGGACACGCGTCTGGTCAACGTCGTCTTCCGCAACGGACTGTTATGGACAGCTCATACAGTCGCGGCCAACTGGGGCGAGGCAGAAAACGTATCTGCCATCCAGTGGTTTCAGATCAACACCGGGGCCGGTGTGATTTCGCAGCAGCACATTTATGGTCATCCGTCCTCTTACTACTTCTGCCCGACGCTGATGGTTGATGGGCAGGGTAATCTCATTATGGTCTTCAACCGGGTGAGCGAAACCGAATATCCATCGCTCCGCTTCACCGGCCGCCTGTCAACTGACACTCCCGGAACGCTGCACTCCAGCGCCTTGCTCAAGGAGAGCTTTGTTCCGGGGCAGGCCACTTGGGGTAGTTACAACGGCGCCGCAGTTGACACCAACGACACAAAAATCTGGGTCGTCGGCCAGTACCCGGCGGCCGAATCGGAGCGCGGGACGTGGATCGGCGAAACCAGCTACATTGCCAGCAGTGCTGAAGGCAATCCGGCAATCAAAAAGCCTGCCTTTGTCTGAGCATTGTTCGTCAGTTATTGTGATGAAGAACTGAGTGATTCGTGGCCGGGGAGTTCAGGAATCAAAATCTTGACACCGGCCCGATAAATATTGATACTTACGCCTGCCGCGGAGACATGGCCGAGTGGCTGAAGGCGGCGGTTTGCTAAACCGTTGTAGGGGCTAAAACCTCTACCGAAGGTTCGAATCCTTCTGTCTCCGCCATATCTTCTCAAATTCATCCCGGATCCAGTCAACACAGACAGAAACTTTGCAGGTCGCCATTACGTTGGTGGACTACACCTGTCATCATCTCACAGCGTTAATGATCAACGACTGCGGATGAGTCATTCCTGAGATAATCAGACAGTCTGGTTACTTTGCCGCAACCCGTGCGAGGGGTGGCTCAGGTTGTGTACTCGTATCCGTGTTGTGGAGACTCTCGTCCGCTTCGCGCTCCTGCCGGTGCAGTTGCTCGAATTCATCATTGAGCCGCTCCAGCTCTTCCTCAGATAAATTTTCCAGCTGGACCATACTCGTGCGCGCACCTTCAACTGCCCGCAGCAATTCATCCAGCTTCAGGTGAATCGCCTTGCTGTCGCGGTTCGCGGAGTTCTGAATCAGGAAGAGCATGAGCAGAAACAGCACTGAAGAGGTGTTGTCGAAGATCAGCTGCCAGTTGTCGGTGTAGCCGTAAATGTATCCGACCAGGCACCAGCCGATCAGTGCCACGACGAGCAGGATCGTCGCCCACGGCGAGCCGCTCATCTCGGCAATGTTGTCTGAAATTCTGCGAAACGTCTCCCTCATCTGTTCAAAGCCGGATCACTGCTGCCTCAGGCGAAGCGGCACTGATCCGGCAAGCGGCAATCAAAAATTCATCCCAGCCAATTATTCCATCTCTCCCGGCCCGACTGCTCGAGTCAGGGTTTCCTGATGGTCAGCAGACTTTTGACGCTCTTCACGCCATCAGTCGTCCTAGCGATCACTTCAGCCTTCTCCTTCTCCGCAGCACTCTTCACCTGACCCTTAATGACTACGTCACCGTTACGCACGTCAACGTCCGTTCCGGTTACGCCACCGGCAACCAGTTGTGCTTTGATCCTCGCCAGAATTGCGGCGTCGCTGATGGCATCGCCGGCCACTCTGGCCGCCTCGCTGGTCTTCTCCTTCGCCCGTTCAACCGCCTCACCGGCCTTTTCGCCGGCATTGGTCGCGCCAATTGAATTCGGATCAACCCTGATATTGTTGACTACGCGCGCGACTCCGTCGGTGTTACCGGTGACCTCTTCCGCCTTGGCTTTTTCAGTCTCGGTCGGAACCGTACCGCTCAACGTCACCACACCATTAACAGTTTCGACGCCGATCTTAATGGCGCTGGTGTCGCTGTTGGCCGCGAGTTTACCTTTGACTTTGGTGGTGATCGCGACATCGTCTGTTGACTGTGAGGCGCAACCGAAAGCAGCCAGTGTCACTGTTATTAAACAAGTCACAAGGAAGAGTCTCATCTCTCCGCCAACTCCTTTCAGTTACAACTAATCTCACCCTGATTCATTACCCTTTCACTGGTGGTTCAGAGGGCCGCCCTGCGTCCGCTGATCAGATTGATGACCAGCATGACCAGCGCGATTACCAGCAGGATGTGAATGAATCCGCCCAGCGTGTAAGAGCTGACCATTCCAAGCAGCCACAGAACAAGAAGAATCACAAAAATTGTCCAAAGCATTTTTCAGTTCCCTCCTTCATTGGTCATGCGAGCCGGGCTGTAGGCGCATGCCTCCGACCGTGACTCGCTTTGCGTACACTCATAGCAGAGAGCAAGGATCGGGCCAGAGTGATTATCCAGATGAGCTTCACCGGGTTTTCTGCCGATCAACCCGCGCAGGGTCAGCAGCATCAGTCAAACTGGCTTGTGCGGGCCTTTCGTCGTCTGCTCTCTGATCGCACCCATCTCGTTCAGGCAGTTCCTGTACGACGACAGTCCACTCTGACGGGTTGATTTCATAGTTTGCCGAACCATCATTTGACGCCTTGGCTGCCCGGCAATGGCATTTCACTTGCCCTTCAAACAGGGTGTGTAATAGCAGTTCATCGAAAATGGCCTGTGGGCGGACAGTTCAGCGACACAGCAACGTACACAAATCTCTGAATGCCTCAAGACACCAAGGGTGTCGGCTGGTCCGCGCGTGATCTGATAAGCGCTCACAAAAATAAGGAGAAAAAATGAGCTTTCTGAGCAATATTGAGGAGATCCGGGCGCGGGCGCGCCGGCAGATTGAGAACGGCGCGGTCACCAGCGACTACGGCCTTGATCGTGACCAGGCCATCGGCATTTTGAATGAGGCGCTCGCCACAGAGATCGTCTGCGTGCTGCGATACCGGTTCCATTACTTCATGGCAACTGGTATTCATTCGCCGGCCGCCGCCGAAGAGTTTCTCGAACACTCCAGGGAGGAGCAGGAACACGCTGACCGGATTGCGGAGCGCATCAAACAACTGGGCGGCAAGCCGGAGATGAACCCCGTCAGCCTTGCGGGAACGAGCCACAGTGAATACAAGGAGGGGTCGTCACTGGCCGAGATGCTGCGCGAAGACCTGATCGCCGAACGCATCGCGATTGAAACGTATCGCGAAATGGTCAGATACTTCGGTGACAAGGACCCGACTTCGCGCGTGATGATGGAAGAGATCCTCGCCAGGGAGGAAGAGCATGCGGATGAACTAGCCGATCTGCTCTTCGCCGTAGAGCCGAACACCGGTCACGAGAGCAGGCTTTATTTCAAGGACGAGACTTCCGAGGCGACGGGCAGCAGCATAGCGGCGAAGAAGTGAATCACCCGCAGCCGGGTGATGAAAAGGTACAGGCGCGGCACCTGCCAGATGAACGTTCCGCGCCGGAGTGCCGGTCGGACTGCACAACCGGCAGGCCGGCAGTCGAATAAGTTTACCAACCTCGGGACAAAAGGAGCATGGGATGCCGCAAACAACTCCACACAGGCTGACTGATAAGGAAACTAGTCAGCCCGATCCGGACGACGCGGGGGCAACAAACGCCGGCGAGGAAGCCATTGGCCTGCCCGACCTGCCCGGCAAATCGCGGCTGGCTGAGCATCAACTGAACATTCCCGACTACCCGCCGGATGAAGGGGCGCCGGATTCGATGACCGGAGCGGTGATGGAGAATCTGCGCGTTGGGGCGGGTATCGCAAACAGCGAGGACGAGCGCGAAGATGAAGAGTGACTGGCGCTCGTCCTGCCTGACTGCGCTTATCCGCCGTGAGACGAGCGATGCGTGATTCGACCGAACTCTTCGCGGCCCTGAGCCGTTCGCCCTTCCGGCGTGGGTTTCAACTGCGCGGCAGGGAACTGGATTATCTGCGCGACAAGGGGCTTGAAACGGTAATGGAACACGCCGCAGACTTCATTGAGAAACGACTGGCCCCGGCACAGCCCCCGAACGACGGGAAACAGACGCCCAGGCGCAATCATCCCGTCTTCATCGCGCAGCATGCGACCGCGACCTGCTGCCGCGGCTGTCTGGCCAAATGGCATCACATCGAACAGGGCGGCCCGCTGCGAGAGGATGAGAAGCAATATATCCTGGCAGTGCTGAAAGAATGGTTGTCACGTCAGGAGTCTTTATCAACCTAATGTGTGACACTTTGTGAGGCTCTGACCCATTGGAAGAGCGACCTGTACAATAGCGGATGACCAAATCACGCTCAGACAGGAGGCTCGTCCCAATGGATCGCGACACTTTTA
>Ga0070741_10004145_pt1 | contig 34329 bp, 40 predicted proteins | sample Coa_R1_4_FD_66440 | JGI IMG/M metagenome (GOLD analysis project Ga0070741, IMG submission 66440) | Surface soil microbial communities from Centralia Pennsylvania, which are recovering from an underground coalmine fire - Coalmine... | ecosystem: Environmental > Terrestrial > Soil > Unclassified ... | reverse complement strand
GTCAGCTGCTCGACCCGCCCGTCGCGAAGGAGGTGATCACCGAGACCGTCACAGCCGCCGCGTAACATCAACCAGGAGCCTGCGCCCCAAGCCGTTTACACCGCTCCTGGGACGCCACCACGCCGTCCAGCAGATCGCGGCAGCCGCGATCCTCGTCGAGGGGTTGCAACGCCACCCCGACAGTCCCCACCTACCCGAACGACTGTCGTCGGCGGAAGTCGCCCTCCGAGAAGCGCTGGGCGCGCTCCGTCGACTCGTGTTCGAACTCAGCCCTCCCGAACTCGTGGAGTCAGGGCTCGAGGCCGCCGTGAACAGCGCCGCCGACTACCTCTTCGCCGGCACCGACACGAACGTCATCGTCACGGTGCAATCCGCCGACGATCTGCCGACGACCCTGCAGACCGCCGCGTTCCGAATCGTCGCCGAGGCGCTCAACAACGCCTACAAGCACGCCCACGCCGAACAGGTCCGCGTCGAGGTGAACCATCGGGGCGCCAACCTGGTGATCGAGGTCACCGATGACGGCATCGGGATACATCGGACCGCTGCCCCTGGTCACATCGGGCTGCGCAGCATGCAGGAACGAGCGGCCGCCCAGGGCGGGACCTGCTCGGTCGCACCCCGCGCCGACCGCCCGGGGACGATCGTGCGCGCCGTGATCCCCGCCACGGGAGCTCACACCATCCTTCCAATCCCAGCCGATGCCTCCGACACGCATGATGAACGCCTGGCCGCGCTGAGCCAGCGGTTGGACAGCGTCTCCGCCGCAGCAGGCGCGGCCCGCCAAGACGCATGGGTAGCCCGTCACCAGCTCCGCACCGCGATGGAGATGGTCGAAGCCCTTCTCGACCCAACGGCGACCGTCGAATCCTTGACACTCGCGGGCGCCGAGCTGCTCGGCCGAGCCCTTCGAGCAGGCAGCGTGATTCACCTACTCAGCCCCAACAGCACGCACCTCCTACGATCCGCCAGCTGGCATGCCAACCTCGAACAGCTCGCCGCACTGAACGCCGCGGTGTTCGTCGACCAGCCGGCCGCGACGCAACAGGCACGGACAGTCCTCACGTCCGGTGAGCCCGTGATGGGCGACATGTCGACCCTCAGCGACGTTGTTTGAATCGGCCTGGGTTCCGTGGAGGCTCCGAGTATCGGAGGGATCATGGAGCCCATGGCAAGGCAGAAGCCGCGCAAGTTCGACGCGGAGTTCAAGGAGCGCGCGGTCCGGCTGGTTCAGGAGTGGCGTCGAGCACGTAGTCGTGAGGATGGCGGCCTGACCGAGATCGGCCAGCAGCTGGGCGTGCATCCCGAGACGATCCGCAACTGGGTCAACCGCACCGACGTCGACGCCGGCCGACGGCCGGGGACCACGACCGCTGACGCGCAGCGCATCGCGGACCTGGAACGGGAGAACCGGGAGCTGCGCCGGGCGAATGACATCTTGAAGGCGGCGTCGGTTTTCTTCGCGACCGAGCTCGACGGTCGTCCGAAGAGGTAGTTGCCTTCATCGACGCCCACCGCGACTGCGAGTCCGGTGGGCGTCGCTGGGGGGTCGAGCCGATCTGCGAGGTTCTCGAGGTCGCCCCTTCCACCTACTACGCGGCAAAGACGCGGCCGCCCTCCGCGCGGGCGCTCGCCGACGCGGTGCTGATGCCGATCCTGCTCGCGCTCTGGGTCAAGAACTACTCCGTCTACGGCCGCCGCAAGCTCACGAAGGCCGCGCGCAAGGCCGGACACGACATCGGCCGGGACCAAGTCGCCCGGTTGATGCGCCAGCTCGGCATCCGCGGAGCATCGCGTTCGCGGAAGCGGTTCACCACGAAGTCCGATCCCGCGCATGTGCGCGCACCGGACCTGTTGCAACGCGACTTCACCGCGACGCGACCGAACGAGAAGTGGGTCGCCGACTTCACCTACTGCTCGACGTGGTCGGGGATCGTCTACGTCGCGTTCGTCATCGACGTGTTCTCCCGCCGGATCGTCGGCTGGAAGGCATCGCGCACGATGACAGCGCCGCTCGTCATCGACGCGTTGAACATGGCCGCCTGGACGCGTCGCGGGATCGACCTCGACGGCCTCATCTGTCACACGGATGCGGGGTCGCAATACACCTCGATCGCCTACACCGACCGCCTCGAGGAGATTGACGCCACCCCGTCGATCGGCACCATCGGCGACAGCTACGACAACGCGCTGGCCGAGACGACGATCGGGTTGTTCAAGACCGAGTTGCACCGCAACCCCGCCGCCTTGGCGCAGAACGGCGGGCCCTGGCGCGGCCTCGATGACCTCGAGCTCGCCACCTGCGGATGGGTCGCCTGGTTCAACGACGAGCGCTTCCACGGAGAGCTCAGCGACCTGACCCCAGCCGAGTTCGAAGACGCCTACCGTGACGGCTCTCAGGCCGACGCGGCCTGAGCACACCAAACGAAAAGGTCTCCATCAAACCCAGGCCGATTCAGTTCGCGAAGCCGCCGCACTGCTGCCTCTCGAGCTGCACAGCTACATCGTGGCGCCGCTCATCGCCGAGGGAACTGCCTTGGGCATCGTCTCCGTGGTGCGCGACCAGACCCCCGAGAGCTTCACGAACGATGATGTCGAGTTCGTGAAATGCGCATCGGCACAGATCGCTGTCGCCATCGTGCGCGCCCGTGCCCGGACATAGACGCCGGACGACACCGACGTTCACCCTCGCCAGTTGCCTTCGGGGCGAGATATGCCCGTTAGCGGCAACGCTCGAATTGCCCCGCTGACCTGCTCTTTCTACCGCGTCCGCACACGCTCGTACAGGTCTTCGCGCGTCCACTTGCGGCCGCCGCGATCGGCGGCGTCGCGGTACGAGTGGCGCGCCCGGCGCATCGCGAGCCGGTACCGAGCAGCGTCGACGACCGCGCGGATCACGGGCTCAGGATGCCCCTCGTCGTTCCACCGACGCGGAAGAAAAACCGCTGAGAGACCGGATACCGAAAGAAACCCCGCCGAGAGCCCCGAATTACGAAAGAAACTCCGCCGAGAGCGCTTCTGGCGATTGGCGGGGCCTCACGCGCGCAACGGGTTCGACCCGGTGAGACCGAGCAGCTCGGCGCTCGTGTACAGACGGCTCGGTCGCCCTCGGCCGCTCGGTTGCACCGTTCCGTGCTCGACGAGGATCCCGGCGTCGACGAGCTCGCCCAATGCCGCGTTCGCCGACTTCAGCGGGACGGCCAGCTCGCTCGCCACGATCGGACCGGTGAGCACCAGGTGACGAGGCAGGAGGTCGAGCACGCGCCAGGCCGCGGCATCGCTCCGCACGCGCCTCGACTCCGCCCGAGGTCCGCCGAGTCGCTCACGCCACTCGCGCTGCAGCCGCTCGACGGACGCGACCAGCTCCTGCTGTGCGCGGCCCGCGCCAGACACGGCTTCGGCGAACCACCGGACCCACGCGTTGTGGTCGCCCATGCGGAACAGCACGAGTCCGGAGCCGTAGCCACCGACGTCGGCAGCGATGCGCGTACTCACCGGCGGCGGCGTGACGAGCGACAGGCGGCGAACGAGGATCCACGCGACGAGCACACGCCCGACGCGCCCATTGCCGTCGGCGAAGGGGTGGATGATCTCGAACTGCGCGTGGGCGATCGCCGCCTGGCTCACCGGGTCGACGTCGTCGCGGTTGACGTAGGCGATCAGATCGTCGACCAGCGCGGGCACCTCGTCAGGCGGCGGCGTCACGAGATGCGCGTCGAGCGGCGATGTCCCGCCGATCCAGCCCTGCTCGGACCGAAGGACACCCACGTGCTGGGCAGGCGTCGGGCTGCCGGTCATGAGCGTCCGGTGCCACCCGCACAGGCTGTGGACCGTGAGGGGCCCGGCGTGCGCCTCGGCGATCGCCTCGCTGACGGCGGCGAGGTTCGCCGCCACCCATGCAGCGGCGGAGGGCGATCCGCTCTCGTCGGCCTCGGCGAGGACGATGTCCACGACGGGCGCGGTCACGCCCTCGATGAACGACGACGCCACCCCCTCCGCGCGTAGCAGCAGCCGAGCCAGCGCCGCGAAGTCCTCGGGCATCGCCTCCGCGCCGTGCTCGACCGCCGCCTGCGCCCGTGCTGCGTGGGCGACGGTACGAGTGTCGAGCGTCAGGTCCCGATCAGCCAGGGCGGTGGGAAGAAACGCCCGGGCTCGCCGGCCTCGCCACACGATTGGGACCTCGATGCCCGCTGCCTCCACGAGCCACCTTTCGTACGCCTACGGATGTAAGTGTACGTTATTCGCGGCGACGACCCGCCTTCCGAGAGCGAGGAGTTCGTCCTGAACTTGATGAAGTCGGCTGGTCCATCGGCCGCGCAGGCGTCCCATCCGCAAATGACGCGCGCTACGGCACTCCAGCGTCCTCGAGCCACTGCGCTCCAGCGATGATGCCGGCGAGCGACTGTGGAAGCAGCGAGGACCGGGCAAGTTGAACGACCTTGTTGCCATTCACCGTGATCACGCCATCGCGGCGGATGCCGTTCGCCATCGCGTCCGCGAAGCTCGACTGCCGGGGCCACGACACGACGAGTTCGTGCTTCGCCCGCGTTATGGCCACGTACAGGAGGCGCCGCTGTTCAGCGCGCTCCTCGCCGCCGGCATCGCCGGGCACGATCTGTTCGGCCACTCCGGAAACGATGACGTTGTCGCCCTGTAGCCCCTTCGCAGAGTGCAGCGTCATGATCTGGACGCGCGGCTCGTGATCGTCCTGCGCAAGCGGGGCGCGAGTTGCGATGCGGTATCGCAATTGGCTCATCACTTCCGCCAAAGACGCAGCGCCCTCTGCGGCCTCAAGCGCAGCGTCACGCAGCTGTTGAAGGTCGCGACGAATCCACTCACGCTTCTCGTCGTCCTCGGCCTGATCGGCGAGCGCGGGATCGAATAGGTATTCGATCTGGTCTACGACGTCGTAAGGCATGCCGTCGAGGAGCTCGATCAAGGACTTCGCCCGCCGCTTGATGTTCTGCTGTCCGGCCCCCGTCACGGCAATCGCGCCGCTGACGATGCCCTCGAGGAGAGCCCTGCCAGTATCGAGGCAACCGCGAATCGAGGCATAGGCCATCCGATTGCGCTCATCACCATGATCTGGACGGTCCCCGTGGAACCCGAACCACGATCGAAGCGCGATTCGATCGTTAGGTTCCGCGACGACGGACGCCAAAGCGAACCGCTCCTGGACCAGCTTGTGTTCGAGGACCTCCTGGTAGAAGGACGTACGCGCGTCCTCACCGATCCGATCCTTGAGGCGATGCCCGATGAAGCGTCTCGGAACCATCACAAGGAATGACTTCTCGGGCTGAGAGTTGATATAGCGCGCGAGCCCGTCGATCTCGGCTTCGATACTCGGCCACTGGACGAAGGCGGCGCTGCCTTCTCGCCCGCTTCGTGCTTCCATCGGCGCGTTGGACGATCCGGCCTCCGCCATCATCTGGTTCGCGATGTCGACGATGCACTCGCCGCAACGCCGGTTCTCGGGGATCCCGAGGTCGTCGAAGTCCTCCACGGCCCACTTGGACGCGAACTCTCCAATTCCGCCCGGGTGATTGAACCGGAAGCCGTAGATCGACTGGTTGTCGTCGCCCAGGACGACCAACGAGCCCGCCCCGGACCAGATGAGTTCGACGAGTTCTTGCTCGGCCGCCGTGAGGTCCTGGTACTCGTCGACCACGACATGGTCGTACATCGAGCGAGGGATGTCCTCTGCCTCAAGGGCCGTTGTGGCGAGGTGCACGACCTCACCGATCAGCATGCCACCGTGTTCTCTCAGCCACTTGGAGACCGCGCCCGCGAATTCCGCGTCCGGCAACGCTTTTCTCTCCGAACGGGCTGACTGTTGTCGAAGCAGCGCGTCCTGACGATCCCTGAGCGCCGGAAGATGCGCGGCCTCGCTCGCGACGTCGTACAGCAAGCACTGTTCCTCGTACGCCAGCAGGAACCGCAGCTCGTACCCCTGTCGAGCCGCCGGATGATCACGAAGCAGTTCGTACGCGAGGGAGTGCAGCGTCGTGACTTTGATGTCCTCGCCCAGTTCACCTCGAAGATCAGCCGCGATCGCGCGAGTGAACGTGCCGACGAAGATCCGATCCTTCGGCACGCCTTCACCTTCGACGAGCCGCTGGACGCGCCGCTTCAAGCCCGTTGTCTTTCCGGAGCCAGGTCCCGCAACGACTCGAATGATGGGCTTGTCGCTCAGGATGAACGCTGGGAGATGGGGCCCGTGAAGGCCCTTGAGCCACGGCGGAACTGTTTCGGTCACGCGAAGCCTCGTGCGACGATCACGCGGTCGCCTCCGACCGCCGCATTCCTCCCACCTGTCGCTTCACCTCGCGCAGGGTGTGGTAGCGGTCGGCCATGAAGGCCGCCGTGAGAGCGACAGGGCTCAGCGCGTCATCGAAGTTGACGGCGGTCCACGTGGAGCCATTCTCCAGCTGGCGTAGACCGTTGACTGCCTCGATCATCTTCTGCTCGACCCACTCCTGGGTGTAGGTCTCGATGAGTTGCGCCTTGTCGTCGTCGCCGTCGGCGTTCGCCCACTCGTTCACGGTGGCGAGGATCGCCTGGTAGCCGCGGAACTCCCGGTTGAGGAGCAAGATCGAGGCGGTAATGCCGTCCTCGCCGGCGAGCGCCGCCGCACGGTCGTGCAGGCCCTTGCCGTTGCCGTTCACCAAGGGGAAATCCTCGCTCTCCGACTCCGTCACCCACTTCGGGTCGAGACGAAGAATCGAGAAGACCTCGGATGCGGGTTCGCCGGCCTGCTCGTCGACCTGCGTGAGCGCGGCGCCGATTCCACGCGTTCCGCCACTGCTCTGCCGCCGACCAGTGCCCGGAGTGCGTTCGACGACCGGCCCGGTCGAGCCGTCGCCTCCGCTGGGGGTCGGGCCGCCGGCCAGGACGTCACCGGTAGGCATGCGCCGGAAGCGGCGAGGGCGGAGCATCTGCATGACGTCCTTGAGACGGTCACGGATGCGCCGCGCTCGGTCCGGATCCTCGACCTGCAGGCGAGCTTGCTCCTCGAGCATCGTCTGCTTGATCGCCTCGGGCATCTCGGCGCGGAACTGGTCGGACCAGACGATGGGCGCCGGACCTCGTGGTGTGTGACGCCGCCGAGCTCGCCGGACCGATCGTCGCCGCCGAGCTCGGCGTGCCGAACGTGACACACGCCTTCGGCGCGCTGCTCCCCGCTGCTCGGGTCGCCGCCGCGTCCGACGAGGTCGCCAGCTTGTGGCGCGACCACGGTCTCGAGGCGCGCCCGTACTGCGGGTGCTACGACCACCTGTACCTCGACATCTACCCTCCCAGCCTGCAGCCGCCGGGCGGCGCTCACCTCGGGAAGCGCCAGCTTCTACGACCTGACGGGATCGCCACCGCCGGCGAGCCGATCCCCGGATGGGGTCCGAACACGGACCACCCATTGCTCTATGTCACCCTCGGCACGGTCTTCACCAGCGACGCCGTGCTCTCTACCGTGCTCGACGCCATCTCAGACCTCGACGTGCGGATCGTCGTCACTGTCGGACCCCGCGGAGCACCCGAGACGCTCGGCGCGCAGCCCGCCAACGTCCACGTCGCGAGGTACATCGCCCAACAAGACCTCCTCCCGCACTGCGCCGGGGTCATCTCCCACGCCGGGTCAGGAACGTTCCTCGCTGCCCTCGCCGCCGGGCTGCCCCAGCTCTGCGTCCCCCAAGCAGCAGACCAGTTCCTCAACGCTGCGGCCGCCGAAACAGCCGGCTGCGGGATCGCCGTTCACCCCGCCGAGTTCTCGGGTGACACGGTGCGAACAGCCGTGCAGCGACTCCTGACCGACGGATCGTTGCGAGACGCAGCCTTCGGCGTCGGCGAAGAGATCGCAGCGATGCCCGCCGCGACCGACGTAGTCCAGACACTCACGACGCTCGTCGTGTAGCCGTTTCCTTGCGCGTGGCTTCGTCGTGCTTCGCGATGTCGTCGATCAGCCGTCCGCCGCGCTTGTCGCGAAGGTTGAGCGGCAGGGCACATGGTGGGGGTGAGGCACCTCGAACGAGCTGGTGACCACGCCGAGAGTCCTACGTCGGTAGATCCAGCAGCGCTTCGGCAACGTCAACCAAGGTTGTACCGTTCACATCGGCCGGTTCAAAGATCGAGGGGTAACCGCCTTCGAGCCGGGAGCACCATCCGGTGGTGAGCCCGGCGTGGTGGGCGCCGTGGATGTCCCACGAGTGCACAGCGACGAGGGCAGCAGCGCCGGGCTCGATCCCGAGCGACCCGACCGCTTGCCGGTAGGGCTCCGGTGAAGGCTTCCAACGCTGGGCCGCCTCGACGGTCAGGACCGATCCCACGTGTCGACGTAGTCCACTGTCGGCCAGCAGCGTTTCCGTGGCGTCGCCACCGCCGTTGGTCAACGTGCAGACGGTGACGCCGGCTGCGTTGAGCTGCGCGAGCGCGGGTTCGGCGTCGGGGTGGGCTGGGAGCTGCGTGAACGCCTGCTGGACGCGCTCGCGTTGTTCGTCGGTCGCGGTGGGAGCGAGAGCGGCGAGTGCGCTGGCGGCGACCTCGGAGAACGGCCGGTAGTCGCCGGCGGCGGCGAGCGCGAACCCATCGCGCAGAAGCCGCGCGAAGTACAGCTCGAGGCTGACGCCGAGCGGTGCGAGCGCCGCCTCGACCGGGGCGAGCGAGAACAGCGTTTCGACAACGTCGAAGAGAACGACGGTCGGGCGGCGCGTCATCTTCGCGTCCTTCCCTCTGCCGGTTGGACGGAACCGATCACGGGGTGGTGCGGCGGGTGGCGGTGAGGATGCCGAGGTTGGACACGGTGAAGGGGACGAGGTAGGTGACGGCGGCCTTCACCCACGTCGTCGTGGTCGCCCGTCCGCTCACCACGACGTCGAGCTGGTTGATGGCGAACAGGACGGTGCCGACGACAGCAGCGATACGGGACGTCGCGCGCAGGTGGCGCCGGTAGATGACGACGCGGAGCGCTTCACGGGCGGTCGCCCACGTCGGGTGAACGTCAGCCGCGGGGATGAGTTGAGCGACCAACGGATCGGTCACCACTTCGGCCGTGTCGGACGGCACGACAGGAATGTCCCGGCAGCAGCAGTTGGGGTGAGCGCAGAGCTTCACTCGGTGTCCGCCCTCGACGAGGCAGCCGCAGTCCGCGCAGGCCATGGTCACGGTTGTCGTGCGGTGATGTCGTCGAGGGCGGAAAGGATCTCCTCGACGTTCATGCGTTCGCGGTAGTTGGGGTCGACGTGGCGGGCGCGCACCACTCCCTCCTGGTCGAGGACGAAGGTCGCCGGCACCGGCAGGTTCCAGGTGCCGTCCCCGTTGTGCTCATCGAGCGCCATGTTGAACCCGCGGTAGATCGAACGCAGATCCTCGTCGAGGGCGAACTGCAGGCGGTAGGCGCGGATGACGGCCTGGTCGGCGTCGCTGAGCACGTCATAGCCGAGCCCGAGGCGTTGCACGAGCTCCTGCGAGCGGTCCGGCGCCTGGGGGCTCACGGCGATGAGCCGTGCGCCCCGGACCTGGATGTCGGGCAAGGCTTGCTGGAGCGCGGCGAGCTCGGTGTTGCAGATCGGGCACCACGCTCCCCGGTAGAACGACAGGACGACCGGACCGTGACGGAGTCGTTCCTCGAGGGCGACAGGCGTGCCATTCGCGTCCGGTAGGGAGAACACCGGTGCGTGCTCGCCGACGGCGATCCCGGGGACGGTGCCCTCGCGGCGGAGTCGGTCGACCATGGCGGCGACGAGGGTGGCGAGGTCGGGCTTGGGTTCCTGCTCGTCGGTCATGTCGCCTCCTTGGTGGCGGTGAGGATGAAGTAGCCGGCGTCGCCGCGATCGATGACGTCGGCGACCCGGGCGGCGACGCGCACGGCGCGGCGGATGTCGAAGGCGCGCAGCAGCGGGAGGTCGAGGAGGCGCAGGGCGCGGAGGCGAGCCTGGACGAGCTCGACGGTGACGGCGAGTGCGTCGTCGTGCCGTTCGACCGTATCGATGCGGAAGCCGGCGCCCTCGAGCAGTGCGCTGGTGTCGTCGATGGGGCGGGCGTCGGCGATGCAGGCGATGCGGCCGGCCAGCCCGGCGAGCTCGGGGTCGAGCCGGCCGGGCCGCAACCACACGTCGGTTAGCCCGAGCCGTCCGCCCGGCCGCAGGACCCGGGCGGCCTCGGCGGCGGCGGTGGGCTTGTCGGGGAAGGTGCAGAACGCGCACTCGCTCACCACCACGTCGAACTCGCCGTTCGGCAGGGGGAGCTGTTCGGCGTCGCCGACGCGGAACTCGACCCGGTCAACGACACCTGCAGCATGGGCGCGGGCGGCCGCCTTGGCGACCTGGGCGGCACCGAGGTCGACACCGACCACCTCGACGTCGTGCTCGGCGGCGAGAACCACGCCGGTGGTGCCGATCCCCGACGCGACGTCGAGCACCCGCTGGCCCGGTTCCAGCGCGAGGAGCTGCGCGAGGCGGCGGGTGAGGTCGACGCCGCCCGGGTGGTAGCTGTCGCCGAGGAACAGCCCGACGAGATCGATCCCGTACACGGCCGCGCAGCACGACTTGGCGGCGTCCGTGTCGCCGGCGGCACCGGCCCGAAAGGTGGCGGCGACGTCCGCGAACGCGCCGAGGGAAGACAGTGTGCTCATGCGAGCTTCCGGCCGAGGTTGACCTGCACCGGCGGGGAGTCCGCGATGGGCGCGGTGCGCGAGCCGTGGGCGGTCGGCACGAGCAGCTCGGCGAGCTCGGTGGCGTTCGGTACCACCGAGTCGACCGGGGTGCCGGACAGTTCGGCGCGGACCTGTTCGCGGTAGCCGACGGAGTTGTAGGCGCAGAACGGGATGAGCCGGCCGTCGGGCGTGATCTCCTCCACGCAGCACTTCATCAGTTGCTTGACGTTGAGGGTGTAGGGGTCCTGGAAGTCCTGGATCACGATCATGAACGCCTTGGCGGCGAGGTCGCCGAGCGCGTCAGGCAGGTCGATGCCGCAGCTGGCGCAGCTCTCGAGCGCGGCGGAGGCGATCTCGTTGAGCTCGCCGGGCAGGCCGAGCGCGCCGAGCGCGGTGGTGAGCCGCTCGGTCATGGCCGGCGAACCGGGTATCGCGGATGCGCTCCAGAGCCCTTCGAGGGCGTGGCGGACGGACGGGTCGGGCAGCGCCCGGTTGGTGACGTAGTCGAGGTAGTTCTCCATCGGCAGCAGCCGCGGGATGGGGATGACGTCCTCGTCGTCGGCGAGGAGATAGGTGATCGACCGGCAGGTCGGGAAGCAGCACGGCACGGGGAAGAAGTCCGAGATGCGGAACCAGTCGCCGCACTGGGCGACGAGCGCCTTGATGACATCGGGGTTGGTGAGGCGCTGGAGGGGATCGAAGGTCGGCATGCGTCCGGCGCGGGTGACCGGTTGGAACACGACGCCGCGCACCGCGGGGTGGGCGAGGCCGTGGCGGACGATGGCGCCGACCTGGTCGAGGTTCGTTTCGGCATCCACGGCCGCGACGAGGAGCACCGCCAGGCCGGCGTCGGCGCACCGTTGCAGCGCCTTGGCTTTGACGTCGCGCAGGTCGCGGCCGCGGAAGGCGATGTGGGTGGCGGCGTCGAGCCCGTCGAACTGCAGGTAGATGCGCACGTCGAGCTCAGCGAGGGCGGGAGCGAACGTCGGGTCATGGGCGAGGCGGATGCCGTTGGTGTTGAGCACCACCTGCTTCACGCCGCGGTCGCGGGCCATGGCGCAGAACTCGAGGATTTGGGGGTGGATCGATGGTTCGCCGCCGGAGAGCATGAGCACTTCTGGTTCGCCTTCGGCGGCGACGAACGCGTCGAGTCCGGCGGCGACCTGTTCGGTGGTCAGGGAGAACCCGTCGGCGTGGTGGCCGGAGTCGGCGAAGCAGACCGGGCAGTCTAGGTTGCACGCGGTATTGACCTCGATGAGCCCGACGCAAGCGTGCTGCTTGTGGTCGGGACACAGCCCGCAGTCGAGCGGGCAGCCGTCGTGCACCTCGGTTTGCGTGGCCAGTGGGATGGTGCCGGGCTTGTTGAACCGCAGCGAGTCGGCGTACATCTCGGCGTCGCCGTAGACAAGCGCCTCGAAGGTGCCGTGGTCGCGGCAGCGCTTGCGGAGGAACACCTTGTTGTCGCGGACGTTCACCTCGGCGTCGATCACGGTCTTGCACACCGGGCAGATGCTCTTGGTGTACTCGAGGAACACTTCGTCGCGATCGACGCGGGCGGGGCGGGTGTCGGTCACGATGCTCCTCGTGTCGCCCGGCGGGCGGCGGTGTAGGTGACGCCGGCGGCGGCGCCGAACAGAAGGTGCGCGCTCAGGTCCTGGGCCAGCGTGGCGGTGTCGTACTCGTTGATCGGCTTGTAGATGTCGAGCTTGGGCAGCACCGCGTAGGACGCGGCCCAGGCGGTGGCGCCGAGGCCGAGGCCCCACCACCAGCGGGGCGATCGGACGCCTGCGAGAGCGAGGGCGGCGCCGAACTGGACGCCCCAGCTGATGCCGGTGGCCCAGTGCACGACGTTCTGGGTCGTGCGGGCCCACCGGTCGGGGGGTTCGGTGCCGGTAGCCTTCTCCAGCGCCAGCCGGCCGACCTTGCCGGGCGCGGACACCTGATCCCAGCTCGTCGTGCCGGCCGAGAACTCCCACTCCATCGGCGCTTGGGTGCTGCCGCCGCGGCGTGCCCGCCGGTACCACAGCGCGTCCATCGCCGCCGTCCCAACGGCGCCGGCCAGCGCGCCGATCGTTGCGGATCGGAGGAGGCGACCCACCATCAGCTACGTCCCAGCAGGCGGGCGAGACGGCCGGGGCGCTGCTCGCCATCACCGCGTTCGATCTTCACGCCCCGCCAGAAGCCGATGCGACCGCCGACCAGCGGCGCCGCCCGATCACTTGGCTGCGGATAGGTCCACGCCGCGCCCGCGTTCACGTGGTCGTCGACCACCACGTCGAAGTAGCTGGCCGTGCCCTTCCACGGGCAGGTCGTGTGGCGGCTACTCGACCGCAGGTAGCGCTCATCGACGGTGTCGGCCGGAAAGTAGGTATACCCGTCCACGACGGTCGTGTGGTCGCTTTCGGCGATCACCGTGTTTCGCCACACCGCTCGCATCGGGTCCTCCATCACTCGGGTCGGTCGGGGAACCCGCTGGGGCTGGCGCCGCATTCCGTCCCGTTCATCCGACGGAAGGATGGGAGGTGCCGGGGGGTTCCCTTCGCGTGCCTGGCGCCGCGTACGAGGATCGAACGCCGGACCTGCTCGTCATCGGCGGGGGCGCGGGCGGGCTCGCCGCTGCCCGCGCCGCGGCCCGGCGCGGCGCGCGTGTTGTGCTGGTCGACGCCGGCCCGCTCGGTGGGGACTGCACCTTCACCGGCTGCGTCCCGTCCAAGACGCTGATCGAAGCTGCCCGCCGCGGTACGTCTTTCGGAGACGCCATGAACGTTGTGCGGGAGACGGTCGCCACCGTCGCCGCCACCGAGACCGACCACGTGCTCGTCGGCGAGGGCGTCGAGGTCGTGCACGGCCGCGCCCGATTCACCGCCCCGCTCGTCATCGACATCGACGGAACCGAATGGCGCCCACAACGAGTCGTGATCGCTACCGGGGGTCGGCCGAAGGTCCCGCCGATCCCCGGGCTCGATTCGGTCGCGGTGCTGACCAACGAGACCGTCTTCGAGCTACGCGACCAGCCGCGACGGCTCGGGATCCTTGGCGGCGGCGCCATCGGCTGCGAGCTGGGCCAAGCCTTTCAGCGGCTCGGCACCGCCGTGACCCTCATCGAAGCCGCCGACCGGCTGCTGCCCGGCGAAGAACCGGAAGCCTCCGAGGTGATCGCCGGCGTCTTCCGCCGCGAAGGCGTCGACGTGCGCGTCGGAACCCGGTTGCGGGGCGCGGCAACCGGCGCAGGCGGGATCCGCCTCGACATCGATGGAGGTGCGCCGGTCGAGGTCGACGCGCTCCTCGTCGCGACCGGTCGCGCCGCGTCGGTCGACGGCCTCGGGCTCGACCGGGCCGGCATCGACGTCAACGAGCACGGCATCGTCGTCGACCACACCCTCGCCACCACCGCTAAGGGTGTGTGGGCGGTCGGCGACGTCACCGGCCAGGTGCAGCTCACTCATGCCGCGGACGAGATGGGCCGCATCGCCGCGGGCAACGCGCTCGGCCGTCGCCGTCGCCGCTTCGACCCGAACGTGATCGCGTCGGTCGTGTTCACGCAGCCGGAGGTGGCCCGGATCGGACCCACTCTCGCCGACGTGAAGGGCCGTCACCGGGTGGCGCATCTCCCGATGTGCGCGGTCGACCGGGCCGTTACCGCGGGAGCGACCGACGGGTTCGTGCAGCTCGTCGCCGGGCCGCGGCCGATCCTGCGGAACCTCGGCGGCGGACGGCTGCTCGCCGCCACGGTCGTTGCCGAGCGGGCCGGCGAGATGATCAGCGAAGCGGCCCTGGCGGTGCAGACCGGCATGTTCGTCGGGCGTCTCGCCCAGACCGTGCATCCCTACCCGACCTGGTCGACCGCCCTTCGCCAGGCCGTCGCCCAGTTCTTCATGGAGATCGACGGCCGCCGCGCCCGTTGACCCCGGCGGTGACCAGCCGCGACCGCATCCGGCTCCGAGCGCGGTGCAGCCGACTCATGACGGTCCCGACCGGTATGCCCATCACCTGCGCCGCCTCGGCGTAGCTCAAGCCGTGGACATCGACGAGCTCGACCACCTGACGCAGCCGGCCCGGGAGCGAGTCGAGCGCGGCTTCGACCTCGCCGTCGAACATCTCGCCGACGACCAGCTCCTCTGGCGACATCGACGCTTCCGAACCGGTCTGTTCTGGACGGTCGGGATCGTCGAGCAGTTCGGGACGACGACGGCGGGTGCGATTGATCTGCGTGTTGCGCATGATCGTCAGCAACCACGCCCGCGGATGGCGGCCGTCGAAGCTGTCCATCGCCTGGAACGCCCGCAGCAGCGTGTCCTGCACGAGATCCTCGGCGTCCGCGGCGCGGGGCACGAGGGTGTAGGCGACCCGCAACAGCACGTCGATCTCCGGCACGACATGGGTCGAGAACGCCTCCCGGCGGGCGCGATCGTCGGCTGCCGGGGATCCGGTCACGCGACGGGAACCCGGCCAGTACGTCCTTCGATTCCAGTGGAATCGTCGGGACGGTCACCGGGTTTCGGGGACATGCACCCAGTCGAGCATCTCCGGGCTCGCCGCATCGTCGACGCCTGGGTCGACGGCGAGCTCGACCCGGGCGCCGCCGCACGCGTCGATCGCCACGTGCACCGTTGCCCCCGCTGTCACGCCGCGGCGGAAGCGGCCCGTCAGATCAAGCAGTCCCTCCGTCGGCGCGCCAGCCGCGCTCCGCGGCCGGTTGCCGTTAGCCGGCTCCGGCGCTTCGCCGAGAACCTGCACCGCGACTGACCGGCCGGCCTGCTCATGCCGCCCGGTGCGCGGCGTGGTCGCGCGCGCCCCCGATCACCACACCAACCCAAGGAGACATCGCAATGAACGACTCACTCAGCCACACTGCACGTCGAGGCGCGGTCATCGGCATGGTCGCCGGCATGGGCATGGCCATGTACGCGATGGTCGCCTCCGCCACCTACCAGCACCACGGGTTCTTCACCCCGCTGTTCCACATCTCCGCGCTCGTCGGCTCCCCCAAGGCGATGACCCAGTCCATGACCGCGGCCATGCACGGCAACACCTTCTGGTTCACGACCGGTGCCGCCGCCTGCGGCCTGCTGATCCACATGTTCACCGGCGCCATGTACGGCGTCGGCTTCGCGTTCCTCACACGGCGCGTCCGTAAGAACGCGGCGCTTCTCGCCGGCGGCACCGCCTACGGCGTCGCCGCGCTGCTGTTCTCCGGTCTCATCGCGCTCCCCGTCGCCGCCGGCGTCGCTGGTGCCGGCAAGCCGATTTCGGACATGGCGTCGATGGTCGGCTGGGGCACCTTCGCTGTCGAGCACGCCATCTTCGGCATGATGCTCGGCGCCGGCGTCATCGTTGCCCGACGACTGCGGGCGTCTCAGCCCGACACCGGGAGCGTCCGCTCCGCGGTGCTTGTCTGACGGCGAAGCGACACCCGGCGCAACGGGATGGTGATTGAGCGCCCCACGCTGCGCTCCACGAGGGCGACGGCGCGATCGGCTCGATCCGGTGCGACGCCCGGGAGATACAGGGAGTGCACGAGCCGCTCGGCGTCGGCCCGGCTCTGGAGGCGCAGTCTGAACCCAGCTCGAACGTCGTCTTCGACGGCGAAGCCATGCGAACCAGCGAGCGCGGCCAGCGGCGTACCGCGGAGACGATTGTCGTTCGGGTAGCTGATCGCCTGGCCGAGCCGTCGTTGCAGGCGTGCGTAAAGGACGACATCACGCACTGGCAGCGGGCGCCGGGCGGGCAGCAGCATCGCCAGTTGTCCACCTGGCCGCAGCACGCGCGCCAGCTCACCGAACACGGCCTCGAGCGGACGCAGGACCTGCAGACTCATGACGCACAGCGCGACCTCGGATCCGCCCGTTCGGATCGGCAGCGCGGCAGCAGTCGCACGCACCAACGGAGCGCGGCCACGGCGCCCTGCGAGACGCAGCTCGTCAGCTGATCGGTCGATGCCGATCCACCGCATGAACGTCCCTGCAACCGGACCGCTTCCGGACCCGATGTCGAGCACCGGTCCACCAGTCGGGTTGACCGCGGCGGACAGCCACGCATACGGATCCAGCGTTCCGAGCCGCGCGCCCCGAAGGATCTCCTCGGTGATGCCGGCGCGCTCCTGATGGAAGGACGCCAGGTAGTCGTTCCAGTCAGCGACCATGGCGGCGTCCACCCGCTACACACGCGCGACACCCCGCCGAACTCATAATCAGAGCATGGCGCCCAGATCGGATGTCACCGTCGGGTACGCGGCGGTCATCGACTTGAGCTGGCGAGTGGTGAACCCGAGCTTCATCGCGAGCGAGCAGAAGTTGATGAGGTCGCCGTACTCGGGTCCGAACATGTGGGCGCCCACAATCGTGTCGGTCGCCGGGTCGATCAAGATCTTCACCGCCGCGGTGGTCTCGCCGATGCGGTAGTTGGAGTACCAGCTACTCGTGTCGGAGTAGCGCACGTCGACGTACAAGCCGGCGGCGTGCGCTTCCTCTTCGAGGAGGCCGACGCTGGCGAGTTCGGGGATCGTGAACACGGCCGTCGGCACACCCGCATAGTGCGGTGTCACCTGGACGGACTTGAGCATGTTCGATGCGGCGACCTTCCCTTCGAACACCGCAACCGGGGTGAGCGGCATCCCCGGGGTGTCGGCGGCGTCGCCGGCGGCGTAGACACGCGGGTTCGTGGTGCTCTGCAGGTGCGGCGCCACGGTGATCCCCCGTGTTGTCGCGGCCACCGATGCGGCTTCGAGGTCCAGGGTGTCGAGGTGCGGGACCCGTCCCGCCCCATGCACGACTAGATCGGCATTGAGGGTGTCCTCGCCGGTCTCGGAGCGGAGTGTGACGCGGTAGCCACCCTGATCCCGTTCGACGGCTTCGACAGTGCTACTTCTTCGCACATCGACTCCGACCGCCGCGCCGCGGGCGACGAGCAGCTTGACGAGGTCAGGGTCGAACCCCTTGAGCGGCCGGGCTCCTCGGTCGATGATCGTCACCGTCGCGCCGGCGCGTGCGGCGATGTGGGCGAACTCGAACGAGACGAACCCTCCTCCGACGAACACGATCCGGCTGGGGAGCTCGTCGAGCTCCAGGAACGCGGTGCTGTCGATGAGCAGATCGGCACCGGGGATGTCGAGCGGTCGGGGGCGGGCACCCGCGGCAACCAGGACGTGTCGGGCCCGCAGCGACCGTTCGGGCTCGCCGAACGGCCTCTCACCCCCGACGCCACCCGGAGGCGCATCGGTGACGTCGCGTTCTGGGTCGTCACCGGCGCCCTCGTCGCGTTCGGTGCATCGGAAGCGGCGCGCTACGTCGCTCACACCGTCGGCCTCGGCGAGTTCGTCCACGCCTTCGCGCTCGGTGCGATCACCATGGTCCGCGTCGCTGTATTGGTCGTCGTGTCGACGCTCCTCTGGGTGCCCGTCGGTGTCGCGATCGGGATGAACCCCCGGCTCGCTCGCTACGCGCAGCCGGTCGTGCAGGTCCTCGCCAGCTTCCCCGCCATCTTGCTGTTCCCGTTCGCCGTGGTGGCCTTCTTGCACATCGGCCTGTCGCTTAACATCGGCGGGATCTTCCTCATGGCGCTCGGCGCCCAGTGGTACATCCTGTTCAACGCCATCGCCGGCGGTATGGCCATCCCCAACGACCTACGCGAGATGACCACCGACCTCGGCCTCCCCCGCCGGCAGCGCTGGTCCCGGTTGATCCTCCCCGCGATCTTCCCCGCCTACGTCACCGGCGGGATCACCGCGGCAGGAGGCGCCTGGAACGCCTCGATCGTCGCCGAAGTCGTCGACTTCGGCCGCCACCACCTTGTCGCCTCCGGGCTCGGCGCCTACATCGCGAATGCCACCACGACCGGCGACTTCCCCCGCATCTTCACCGGCGTCGCCGTCATGAGCATCTACGTCGTCGGCACCAACCGTCTTCTGTGGCGACGCCTCTACCGGCTCGCCGAAACCCGCTACTCGCTCTGACCCGAGGAGGTGACCATGACCGACACCAGCACCACGGCGCCGATCATCACCGTCGACCACGTCACCAAGGCCTTCACCACCCCGGAAGGCCAGCCCCTTCCCGTCCTCGACGACATCGCCCTCGAGCTGCGTGAAGGCGAGATCGTCGCGCTCCTCGGCAAGTCCGGATCCGGCAAGAGCACACTGCTGCGCTGCATCGCCGGGCTCATCGCCCCATCCGCTGGACGAGTCCTGCACCGCGACACGCCGCTGACCGGCGCCAACCCCGGCGTGGCCATGGTCTTCCAGAGCTTCGCCCTGCTGCCCTGGTTGACCGTGCGTCAGAACGTCGAGCTCGGTCTCGAAGCACGAGGCATCCCGCCCGCCGTACGACGCGAGCGCGCCGAGCGCGCCATCGACCAGATCGGCCTCGACGGCTTCGAAGCCGCCTTCCCCAAGGAGCTCTCCGGCGGGATGCGCCAGCGCGTCGGGTTCGCCCGTGCCCTCGTCGTCGAACCGGACGCGCTGCTGATGGACGAACCCTTCTCCGCGCTCGACGTCCTCACTGCCGAGAACCTGCGCAACGAGCTGCTCCGGATGTGGACCACCAGAGAGTTCCCCACCAAGGCGATGCTCATCGTCACGCACAACATCGAAGAAGCGGTGTTGCTCGCCGACCGGATCTTCGTGCTGTCGTCCAACCCCGGCCGCATCCGCACCGAGATCGAAGTCGCACTGCCGCGGCCCCGTGACCGGCGCGAAGCGTTCTTCCAAGCCCAGGTCGACGCGATCTACAGCATCATGACCGGACGCGACGAAGACGCTGCCACGCCGGTGACACGTCCACAGGCGAGCAGCACGCCCACCGAAAGCCCGCTACCTCCGGCGACCGTCGGCGGTCTCGCGGGGCTCCTCGAGATCCTCGAAGCCCGCGGCGGCCGCGAAGACCTACCGGACCTGGCCCACGAGCTCACCTTCGAGGTTGACGACCTCCTGCCCGTCGTCGACGCCGCCGTGCTGCTCGACCTTGCCCGGCTCGACGACGCCGATGTCGAGCTCACCGACGCCGGCCACACCTTCGTCGCCGCCGACATCCTCACCTCAAAGGAGATCTTCGCTGCGCAGGCGAAACAGCATGCACCGCTTGTACGGGCCATCCACAACGGCCTTTCCGCAACCAAGGACGGGACGTTGCCCGAGGCGTTCTTCCTCGACCTGCTCCGGCGAGGCTTCTCCGAGGACGAAGCCCGCCACCAACTCGATCTCGCAATCGACTGGGGCCGCTATGGCGAGCTGTTCGACTACGACGCAAACACCGGCCAGCTCAGCCTGGAACCACCCACCGAAGCCGTCGCGTAGCCCTACGGCTACCCGCGGGACTACGGGCGGCGATCATCCGCCTCATCCAACAGGCCGATGCCTCTTCGGGTTTACGACCCCGCAGCCACCGGCCGTGGCCTGCGGTGATGTTCAGATTCCACCGATGTCTTCTACCGGCCGCGCATCGTGCCGGCCGGAGAGGAGACCTCGGTCATGCAGGGCTACGTCGTGCGCAAGGGCAGCCAGCACTACGCCGTCATCTACGAAGGACTCGATCCGCTCACCGGTCGTGAGCGTCGCCGCTGGCATCCCGCCGGGGCGGATCGCCGCGAGGCCGAGCAGCTCGCCTCGAGGCTCGCCGCTGACTGGGTTCGCGACCGGTCGCCGCGACGGTCGGGCATCACCGTCGCCGTCTACCTGACACAGCGGTGGCTGCCGGCGAACCAGGCGCGGCTCAAGCCGTCAACCTGGGCCGGCTACGCCCGCAACGCCCACCTCCACATCATCCCGCGCATCGGCCGCGTCCCGTTGCGCCACCTGCGACCGGATCACATCGAGCGCATGTACGCCGACCTCGCTGTCGCCGGCAACCACGTCCGTCCCGGCGGACTCGACGAGAAGACCATCGTCGAGATCCACCAGATGCTCCGCCGAGCGCTCGGCGATGCCGTGCGCCGCGGCCTGATCGTCACGAATCCCGCGGCCGTCGCGCTCGCGCCCCGCCGGCGACCACTCGGCAGCAGCGTCGCGAAGGCGTGGAACGCCTACCAGCTTCGTGCGTTCCTTGACCACGCGGCGGGCCATCGCATGCACGCCGCGCTCTGGACTGCCGCCAACACCGGCATGCGGCGCGGCGAACTGGCCGGGCTCCACTGGGGCGACATCGACTTCGATGCAAGAACGCTCTCGGTCAACCGCTCGCTCGTCTCGGTCGGCTACGAACTCCACGAGTCGCGCGGCAAGACGCGCACGCCGCGGCGTTGCATCGACCTGGACTCGACCTCGATGCAGGTCCTTCGCGAATGGAAAACGCGGCGAGCGGACGAGGACCCGACCTTCGATCCCAACGACCGCGATGCGCAGGTGTTCGCTCAGCCCGACGGCACCGTGACGCACCCGCAGTTGATCTCCGACGCGTTCAAGCGGAAGATCCGCACCTCGGGACTACCGAAGATCCGGCTGCACGACCTTCGCCACACCCACGCCACGCTGTGGCGCCCACATGACGCCTCGGATGGCGTATTCGGTGTGGCACACGTGCGTCTACTTGGCGGACACGTGGCGCGACGGCCGCGACGACCCCGAGCTGCTGGTCGAATCCCTGCCTCCGCTTGCCCGCCCGCTGGCGCACGGCGACTGGTACGACCGCTTCGCGGACTGCTTCGACGACCTGGCTGACCGCATCGCCGCCGGCGACGGCGACCAGGAGCGGCTGGCAACCTGCACGGGCGAGGAGATGGCGTTGCACCTCGCCGTCGACCTCGCCGAGGCGCTGGCCATCGACGGGCTCCTCGACGTTGATGTTGTGTCGTCGCTGCCCGATCACGGTGCCGACGACGGCGACTTCGAGACGATGCGGAGCCTGCTGTTCACCGATCACGACGTCCTGATCCTGTTCGACCCCTCGATGGACGGCGCGGAGATACCTGACAGCCTGGTCGACCGCGCCGAGCGATACGCCAACCTTCACCCGAGAGACTGGTTCAAGCCGTTCGCCTCGAGCTGACCTCGACCGAGGATCAGCGGGCGTCGCACCCCGCCGGCCGTCACAGGATGTGGAAGGCGACACCGTCGTGTTCCGCCGCCGCTTGAAGGTTCGGTCCGACGTCCGCGTGAGAGACGGCAATGGCCGCACCAAGGGCGTGGGCGGCGGCCAGCGCTTCCGCCATCGCAGCCGACAGGGTGCGGCCTTCGGCGCGGTGGCGGTGCTGCAGCCGCGCCATGGGCCACGCCTGATCGCGCAGATGCAACACTTCGATGTCGCGCGGCAGCGCGACCAGCTGGGCAAGAAAGCGATCCTGTTGGTCGCCGGGAAGCGCCGCGACCGGAGCGGACAGCTTGCCGATCACCGTCGTGTCGGCCCAGGAACTGCTGAGCCGGAACAGCCACAAGCCGGTCGTGGCCAGCGAGCTGGCGACCCCACCGAGGTCCACGGGACGCTCGCCGGTCAGGACGTCGCGCAGCAGATGGTCGTCGATGACGACGGTCGCCACCGCTACGTGGTCGCGAGATCGGGATCGTCGAGATGCTCCACGAACCTCAGATGGTCGTCGGCCGAGAGTGCGTCGCCGAGAAGCCGGTGCTGCGCGCCGGCCGGCAACAGCACAACAGCATCCCCGAGGTCCACGACGGCGATCCTGCCGCCCTCGGTCAGGCCCCAGCGGCGTCGCACCGCCGCCGGTACCGAAACCTGCCCGCTTCGCGACACCAGGAACTCGGTGCTTGTCACCTGGGCAACCTCACTTGGTCAAATTCGATTTCACCAAGTGTAGCGCCGACTCCTCGGCCATCGGGGGGCGCAGGATTTACCCGTAGGTTCGTGCGGTCCATGGGCAAGGTCGGCCGCTGGGGCGGATCGCAATCCCCAGGACCCGCAGCCGGTTCATGACCGACAAGGCTCCGACCCCACACAGCAGCCCGATGTGGTAGCCGCTCAGGCCGACCTCGACGTACAACGCTCGAACCAGCGCCTCGGAGAGCGGCAGGTCGACGAGGACCTCGAACGGCGACGGCCGCGACCACTGCAAAGGATCCTGCACCGGCACACCGAACCGCTCGAGGACGTCGACGACCGCGCTGTCTCCGTACAGATCCTCGAGCAGGCGGCGATGTCGTTGGTCAGCAGCGAAGGGAAGACCGGGCGGTCGGACGGACACGCCTGCCTCGTGGAGCAGCTCCCGCACCTCGCTAGAGCTGATGCCCAGCGCCTCGCCCACCTCACGCAGCCCATGCCCGGCTTCGTACAGCTCCGCAGCATCGGCGCTGACCTCGACGCGGTCCCGCTCCAGTCTTGGAACGAACGTGCCCGGCCGCTTCGCGAGCCCGAACTGACGGAGCCTCTTGCGCAGATACTCGTCACTCACGCCGAACTCCGCGCACAGCTCGCGGATCGTCAGGCCGCGCTCGAAGTACAGCTCACGCAACGCCTCGTCGGTGATAGCCGCCCTCGCACCGCGGGGAGGGCGGTCGTGGCGGGAGCGACGCGGGATTCCCGCCAACGCCAGCTCCCGAATGACGCGATGGTGCGCGACGCCCAGTCGCTCACCAACCTCGCGCACGGTCAGCTGCTCGCCGACATAGAGGTCACGCAGGCGCTGGTGCTCGATCCTCGGATCAGGTTCCCCGACGCCGGCGTCGGCCAGCCACCGGCCAATTGTGCCGAGAGCCGCCGAGAACATCGCGGCGAGTTCCTTCTGCGTCCTCCCTTCCTCGACGAGACGACGCAGCTCGGCGTGGTCAACCGGGCAGTGCCGGCCCGACTCGCGGCGCCCCACACCCGCAACGGCAAGGAGCTCGGCGACGCGTTGGCGGCTGATGGACAGGCGCTGGGCGATGTCCTTCTGCGTCACACCGCTTCCGTAGAGCCGCGCCACCTCCTGAGGATCGGCGTCCCGACGCTTCCGCCACCCACCAAACGGGCGAGCGGCGGGAATCGTCATCTGGCTCGCCGCCGCGGGTCAACTCGGCGACTCGTCTTTCCGGCTGTTCGGAGGCGCTCGGCCTCGGTCCGTCCAGCATCGGTGAGGTCCCACAGGTTCACGCGTCCGAGCCGACCCCGTGTCACGAGGCCGAGATCGCGGAGGCGGCGTCCTGCCCGGCTCAGTTGCCACACATCCGTGTCGAGTAACTCGGCAAGGTCCGCATTGCCCACTCGAGCGCCCCGGTAAATCTCGATGAGCAGGCGCACCGGCAGCGATTCCGGCTCGAGGCCCTGGGTTGGGGCAGCGAGCCCACGGAACTCGTCGAGTTCGCGTGTAGCTCGGCACACATCGGCGAGCGACGCCAGGGCGCGAGACCAGGGCTCCGGCTGCGACCCGGCAACGTCGACGAGGCGCGCCTCGATTCTGGCAAGACCGACCACCGATCTGTTTCGGAGGGCCTCGGCGATGGCGTCAGACGCACCCTCGATCGCCTTCGCCACACGCACCGGTGCCGTCACGCGGTGAATGATGCCGCTCCAGCGGAGCGGGCCGCAACCGTTTGTCAACTATCCTGGCTCGCGTGTTTGACGGCCGTTTGACGAGTTTTCGAAAAGCAGGAGGGCCGGTGCTCTCGCACCGGCCCTGACCTGGTCTTTTCTAGTGGCGGGGGCGGGATTTGAACCCGCGACCTTCGGGTTATGAGATCGTCCGTCGCCGCTCCGCTGTCATCCCGTCTTGTGCCCGCTCAGTCCCCGCAGGGCCGCGAAATCCCTGTTCACGCCGACCGCGTCGCGATGCGACAGTCCCCAGCGTGGGCGGTCATCGGAGCTGGGAGGCGCGTGGCGCGATGACAAATCTGATGACAAGCGGTCACCTCAGCGGCTCCGATCGAGTTTCGTGTTCCGATCGCCCTGAGGAACTCGACCCGCGAACGATCGCCTCGGACATCAAATGGAAGTGCCACCGCACCGAGGGCTTCGCAGTCGCCGTGTCGGTCGGCGTGCGACGTTCTCGATGACGAGCCAGTCGGGGTACCGCCTCCGAATGAGCCGGAATACCTCGAAGACGAGCCCCGATTGATCGCAGAAGATTCCTGCGGTCCGCCCTGCCTGGCTGATGTCGGTGCAAGGGAACCCGGCGGCTACGACGTTGGCCTCCGGGGGGAGGGACCGAAGATCCCGGACGTCGGACTCAAGCGGCACGCCCGAAAACCGACTGCGCAAGACCGCCTGTGCCGCCGGATCGTTCTCGCACAGGAGCGTCGTCTCGTGGCCTGCGAGGTGCAGTCCGTGCTCGATGCCGCCGATGCCCGCGAACAGCCCTGCCACTCGCAGCGCGGGACCGGGGACAGCGGACATGCGTAGAAGTTACACGCGTGTCATCCTCCGTGTACCGGACGAGCGACCTACCGTGGTGGCAACACTGATCAGGGGCCGCGAGGAACGCCGGTGATCCCTCGTCACACCGTCGACGTCAGGCTGGACGTCCCGGAGGACTGGTCGTACTGGACGCCGAAGCCGTCCGACCTGAGCGAGGAAGGGTTCGGCTTCTTCCGCGACACCTGGCTCATCCGCGGCGTGACCGTCGGCGAGGCTCGGGAGACGCTCGCCTACGAGGAGAGCGCGCTCACCGCCGTCGCTCAGGCAGCTCGCGATGAAGAGGAGTTCGACATCCTGTGTCGGGCGATTGAGACCGGCGATCTAGACGAGATGCCCCATGCCCTGACGGCCGAGCAGAGGGAAGCGATCGAGACGTTCGTCAGCGATGACGCTTCCCCGCTGGACGGTCTTGAGATAGGAGTTGCCGGGCTCGTCGCCTGCCTCGCGAACGTGGGGTGTTGGCCAGCAGCGAGCTGCCGAGGACATCCCGGGCCCCATGCCTGGGCCCGACATCCCGTCGTGTACCTGGCCGCAGACCGCCCTCGCGTAACGATGCTCTTGCCGTTACTGGACGAGGCCGGCTGCGGTATCGCCGTCGACCACGCTCGCGGCAATCTCCTCGCTGTCGTCGGCGACTCCGTGACCCGCACCGTGGCGCTGGCACGACTCGTCTTCGAAACTCGGGCCGCCTTCCGGCCTCCGACGAGTGGGGCGCGACGCCGCTCCCGAACCGACGGACAGCAAGCCTTCGACTACCAATGACGCCCGTCGTACCGAGACGGCGATGCGCCGTCTCGGTGTACAATCGTGGGTGTGATCGTCGACTGGCCGCTGGCAACCCGCGACGAGATCGTTGCGGCCTTCAAGCTCGGCGCTGAGATCGCCAGCGACACACCGTTCAAGACACTGCGCCACAAGGGCATCGTCTCCCGCGGCGTTCGCGTCCTCCCGCGAAAGAGCGGGAGGCTGGCGGGCCAGAAGGTCTTCTACAGCTCGTTGTGCCTCCACGCGGCCCGACTTGCTCGTCACGGCCGGCTGGACGCTGCCCGTCACGTGGCGGTCGCCGCGGCCGAGCTTGAGCAGATGCCAGAGGCGCAGGTCCTTGCTCAGGCCGCGGTCGACGGCAAGCTCACGGAGGCCGTACTCGCAAGGCTCGCGGCCGCCACATCCGACACCGTCTCCTCGTTCGAGGACGACCTGGCGGAGATTGCCTCGGTGACGGCGGGCCGTGTCGTCGGACTCGACGAGGAGACAGTGACCGTCGCTGCGGAGGGAGCACGGTGGTGCCTCCTCCGGCGAACGCTGCCGCCCGACCTGGCTGTTCCTGGAGCGCCGCTCGTCGTGATCACCGAGTGGCTGGGGGCAGCGGGGGCGCTGGTGACGGCCCGAGCCGGTGTTCTTGTTACCGACGAGGATCGGTTCCGCCCGCGCCGCCCGCCTGCGCCAGTGTTGCTCCCAAGCGGCAACTCCTCGGACCCCCGACGGGCGATTGCGACTGCGCTCGGCTCGATGCGCGCCGAGGGTCTCGTGCCGTCCACCGAGACGGCCAACGAGGCTTCCAGGCTGGCGTCCGGAGAGATCGGACTCGAGGAATTCGTCAGTCGCGTGCTGCGGCGTTACGGCGCGGCACAATCGCACTGAGGCAGATCCTCAGTCAGCTCGTCGAGCAGGCGCTCGAGAGGCTCGATGTCGCCGAGCAGGCTCGCTTCCGAGGCTTGCCTATTTCTGTCGGGATCGAGGCGATCCCACGCGATCCGGTAGCCAGCGTCTCTCGCCAGTTGACCGAAGAACGCGCGCTGAGCGCGACCGTTGCCGTCGCGAAACGGGTGCAACGCGTTGACCTCCCCCAGGTAATGGGCGAGGCGCCGGACGAACGCTGATCGGTCGAGTCCCCGGAGGTGGTGCTCCGCCGCCAGCTCCTCGAAGATCGCCCGACCCGCTTCCTCGAGAAAGGCGGCATGCGCGAAGAACCGCGTGCGGGCGATGTCGACGGTTCGCAGCTCACCCGCCCAGTCGTACACGTCGCCGAAGAGGTGGCGATGCACCGCCCTCAGATGATCGAGGTCGTAGTCGCCAGGCAGGGCGCCCATCTCCAGCTCGACGCTCCGAGCGAAGGCGATGTCCGTTTCGGCCCGTTCGAGGGCCGCCGGGTCGGTGAGCCCGAGCCGATTCTCGAGTACGCCCGCGGCATCGACGTAGGGGTCTCGGCTCCAGTCGGACTTCGCCCGGCCATCCACGGGACCTATCCTACACCGCCGGTTGACAGGTACACGTCAACCGGCTGCTACACTCCCGAACTGTTAGCCACCGGGAAACACAGTTCCCACTTCTGTCCTGGATCGGTCCCAGCGAGACAACCATGGGAAAACCCTCCGCGGCCGAGCAGGTACAGACCAACAAGTCGGAGCGTCGGATCCGTCGGCACCACGACGACCAGAGGGAGAAGCCAAAGTGGACCTCCACGACCGATTGAACGCATCGATGGAGCGTGTGGGCATCACACAAGCACAGCTCGCACGCGACCTCGGCATCTCCCCCGCGTCGATCTCGGCGTGGTGTGCCGGAACGAAGAAGCCAAATACCGAGAACCTGATCGCGCTCGCGGCGATCCTCGGCGTGTCGCCGGGCTACCTGCAGTTCGGCGAAGCGGACCGCGTCGTCGACGAACGGATCTTGGCGGAGCACCGAGCGCGCTACGCAGAAGCGCTCCGCTGGTATTGGCGACCAGCGCCTCGCGACCAGGGCCGTGAGTTCGGGAACGCGGCGGGATACGCCTTCGAGACCAGCATCCCGAACCTGACACGGGAATCGGGCCAGAACATCGCCGACGCGAAGCTGGAGACCGCCGCCACCGTAGAGGCTCGCTACACGGTGATCGAGTTGACTGGAGATCACCTCGATGCGTTCTTGACGCGCTTGCGATTCGATCAACTCCGTCCGCACCTTGAGGCAGCCGCGGCCCATGCGAAGGCTGGTCCCGTGATCAGGCGCGGACTCAGCCAGCTCGCTGAGGGTCGGATGCTGCTGTTCCGCATCGAGGACTTCAACGCGGCGGGGCTCATCGGCCCCGAGTTCGCCACGGGCCTCTTCATGGCTGTCGTTCGGAACGTGCTCGACTCGCAGAAAGGCGAGAGCGCCGGAGGCTCGTTCGGGCTCGGCAAGGCGACGCTCTGGTCATCGAGTCAATTCGGCCTCGTCCTCACCCACTCGAACCTCTCCGTCGCGGAGGGCGGGCGACGCGACGGGAGATTCATCGGACGAATCGACCTCCCCTGGCATGAGTGTGAAGGCAAGGAATGGGCAGGCCCAGGCTGGTTCGGCATCGAGGACCCCGACGACGACGGTCCCTCGCCGAAGCGAACGATCAGCCTTTGGGGCAACGAGGCCGTCGGCCACGACTTCTACATGCCGCGCCAGGAGGGGATCTCCGGTACGTCGTTCCTGATCGTCGGCGCCTACGACGCCTCGGGCGCTGTCGACACCGTCGAGGACATCGCGGAGCAGTTCGCGTGTTCGCTCGCCGACAACTTCTGGCCGGCAATGGCGGATCCGCCTGACGGGGAGGCTCCACGTCTTCGCGCCATCGTACGAGCACAGCACAACGTCGATCGCCCGATCTTCGAGAAGTACGTCAACCCGACCGAATACCAGCCGGCGCGCGTCGACGCGCTGACCCGCTATCGACGGGGGGAGGTGACGGACGCGCTCGAGAATGCCGGGGACGTCGTCGAACGGCGAATCCCCCTGAAGGTCCCGCGCAGAACAGCCGACCCGACCCACGCCGCGCTCGAGCACGAGGCCGTCCTGCTCGTGTCGCAGGCCGGCGACGAGGAGGACGACCGGCCGGAGACCGCCCCGGGCACCGTGAGCTTCGTGCGGGGAAGCCTGATGGTGATTCACTCGCCGCGAGTCGGAGCGCTGCCGATCGGCGCGAGACCATTCCACGCGATCGTGCTCGCCGGCCAGGCGGCTGGCGACGAGCCAGCCGATCGAGCAGCCGACCGCTTCTTGCGTCACGCCGAACCGCCGGCTCACAACAAGTGGACCGGAACTCCCGACCTGACCGCGAACTACGCCCGCGGAGGCAAGGCGGTCATCGAGGCATTCGAAGACGAGGTGAAGCGGGTCATCCGCGAGGTCATCCGCCAGCCGAGCAGAGATCTCTCGGACGGGCCGGACGCGCTCAAGGAGCTGCTGCGCATCATGCCGCCGACGGCCGAAGGTAAGCGCCCCCGGGTGCGCTCGGTACGGTCGCATCGCGTCACCGACGAGGGCGCGTGGGAGATCACCGATGTCACCGTCGCGCTTCCCACGCGGGCAGGCGGCCGCGGATGGACCGTGACGCCAATGCTGCGCTTCGGCACCGAGTCGGGTGCCCCCATCCCCGTGAAGTGGCGTGACGTCGAACCGCTCGCGAACTGCAAGCTCGACGGCAGGGGTCGGTTGGTGATCGACGGGCGATCGCGAACGGCGCGCTTCTCAGCTGTTTCCGATCCTTCCACCCACCCCGTGGGCGCGCACCGAGCGAAGGTGCTCGTCGACCTGCGGGTCCACAACGACTGAGGAGGGTTCGGTGAAGGCACTCTTCCCCTACAAGACACTCTTCGGAGACGTGACTCTCGCGGTCGAGTCGCTCCACATCGATGACACGGAACTGCCTAGCGCCGTTCGGCCTCTGGAGCGGATCGTGGAACTCGCCACGCTCGACCGGGCGGCGTGGGAGGAGGCGCGACTCCGCGTGGCCGTGGCCGGGCCGGCCACCGAGTTGGCCGAGATGACGGCACCGGTGGCAGCCGTGATCGCGAATTGCGGGCCGAGCAACACCCGCCAGTCGGCGATCCTGGAACCCGACCCTGCCGTCGCGGGGCGGTGGGTCGGTGAGATCATCCTTGCAAGACCGTACTGGTTCGGATCAGCGGAACTGCGAGGGGCCATCGTCGCGACCGTCGAGGGCGAGGACAGCCGCGTGATCGGGTGGGCGGAGCCGTGGTCGTTGGAGTTCGACGACCTGCCCAACCGGCCGTCGGTCGGCGGCGCGATCAAGATCACCTGGGTCGACTTCACTGACCCCGGGGATCACGCGTTTCTCCGTGGGCAAGCTGACAAGCCGTACTACCTCCGGATCGATCCGCAGGAGCCGCAACTCTTCTTGAACCGGGCATTCGACGGCCTGGAGGCACTTCTCGTCGACCGTCGGAATCGGCGCGGGCCTGACCGCGCGTTGCACGACCAGACGCGCTCCGCGATCGCCGACAAGACGTGGACGGCACTCTTCAATACGGCTATCGACAGCGTCGGCACGGACGACAGCGGCAATCCCGAGTGGCCGGAGGTCGACTGGCAACGAGCGGTGCTCGAGATGCTGCTGTCGCTGATGTACCCCGAGCAGTCCCCCGAGGAGGCGCTTCGCGAGGCGTACGAGGCGAGGCGTGGCGAGGGCGCGTCCGCGTTCCTTCAGGAACGGTTAATGCTCGCCGCGAGCCAGCAAGCGCGCGTGCCGCAATTCCTTCGCCAGGGCAGCCGCCTCGTACCGACGGACTCAGCCGACGAAGATCTGGAGGCGGTTCGATGACGCTGCGTTCTCTGGACCACGGTGCCTACGACCTCGTGAACAGGCCCTCGTTCAGGATGGGTGATGAGACGCCTTCGTTCGACGAGCACCTGAGCGATCTCGCGTTCGGAGACACCATCGACTTGGATGCCGTCCGCGATGTCATCGACGAAGCGATCCGCCGCTTCAGCCGATCGGAAAGCACCGCGGCAGACGTATGGCTCGCTCCTCGCCTGCACTACTGCCTCCGCCTCTCGCGACGGCAGGCCGCGCACGCGGGACTCTGGCGATGGCTCGGCGTGGTCGTCTTCCCGGACTACGTCCGTTGGCGTTTCGGAACAGACACGAACGATCCCGATAAGGCCGCGAAGCCCGAGCGCTTTGTCGGGGCCGACTACAAGCAGGCGCTGTCGCGTCTCTGGTGGACCGCGGAGCTCGGCCGCAACGGCGCCGATTACGCGCCCGTACGCATCGCACTCCAGTGGCAGGACATCCAGAACAACCTCTTTCGCATGGCAATCGCACGCCATCGACCGACGGTGCAGGCAGCCCTTCGCGTACTCGACGGCAAGGGGGGAGACCCCGCCAACGCCTTGGCGAAGGCGGCGAACTCGACCGCGACGACGTTGGTGCTCGACGTGCTCGCCCCCGATGAACCTCTCTTCCCAGACGCCACGACTCGGTGGATCGCGGAGGCTGCAGCGGTCGATCCGACTCGCTATCTCGAGGACCTGCCGCCGGGGCCCGATGATCCTCCGGTGCCCGAGGAGAGCATCGCGATCATGGAGCCGCTGTTGACTGAGCTCCTGGCGGAGGCCCCGCACCGCGATCGCTCGAGGGCAGACGCGGCGTGACGGCTCGAAGAGCGCTACCCGGGCTCGCGTCGGACCGAATGAGTCGTCAGCGCAGTAGAAACACCGGGCCCGAAGTGCTCCTCCGACGTGAACTCCACCGGCGTGGCCTTCGGTACTTCGTGCACCGGCGGCCGGTGCCAGGTCTGCGTCGCGAGGCCGACGTGCTGTTTCCCCGGGCGCGCGTGGCGGTGTTCGTGGACGGGTGTTTCTGGCACGGCTGCCCGGACCATCGCACACAGCCGCGCCGCAACCCCGAGTTCTGGATCGAGAAGATCGAGCTGAACCGCCTCCGCGACGCCGACACCGACCATCGCCTGCGGGCGGCCGGGTGGATCGTGGTCCGGGTGTGGGAGCACGAGTCCGCGCTTGACGCGGCCGACCGAGTCGAAGAGGTCGTCCGGTCCCGACGGCCCTAGCCTCGTCGCCTGCCCTTGCCCACGACTACTGCGCTGGTTGTGGCTGTAGCGACCACACGTGCGCGCTCGACGTTGGTCAATATCACCAGCGGACACTCCGCGTCCCTGTCCCACCCGCCGGCTAGCCTCGGAAGGCGTGGCACCGCGTGTCCCCACGCTGATCGACCTCTTCGCCGGATGTGGGGGGATCTCGCGCGGCTTCGTCTCGGAGAAGTTCCGGGTCGTCGGTGCCGTCGAGCACGATCTGGCTGCAGCGGCCACGTTCGCGGCGAATTTCGGCGAGGAGGTCACCTACTTCGGCGACATCACGAAGTACACGTCGGTACCAAGAGCTCACGTGGTCGTCGGAGGCCCTCCCTGCCAGGGCTTCTCGAATCTGGGGAAGAAGGATCCGGACGACGACCGGAACCGACTGTGGAGCGAATTCGTCCGGGTCGTCGTAGCATCGAAGTGCGACGTGTTCGTGCTCGAGAACGTCGACCGGTTCGCCAAGTCCCCGGAGCACGTCAGGCTCCAGAAGGAGACCTCGCGGTCGGGTCGGCTCGAAGGGTTCGAGCTCACGACACACTCGCTCAACGCGGCGGACTTCGGGACGCCACAGCGCAGGACTCGGACGATCATCATCGGTTCGCGAATCGGGCCGATCGACACACCGAAGCAGACGCATCATCGGGAGCCGGGCCGCGGCCAGAAGCGATGGCGGACAGTGCGTGACGCTATAGCGGGCATGGATGCCGACCCTCCGATCCACCTGCCTGACGACAAGGACTACTTCTTCGACGAGATCGTCCCCGGGCCGTTCACGCTTGACGGGATCCACGTCGGACGGACGTACCAGCCGAAGTCGAAAGAGCGGTACGCATGCATCCCGCCCGGTGGGAATCGGTTCGATCTTCCGGACGACCTCAAGTACGACTGCTGGAAGACCCACCACACGGGCGCCGCCGACGTGCTCGGCAGGCTCGAGTGGGACAAGCCGTCCGTGACCATCCGAACCGAGTTCTTCAAGCCCGAGAAGGGGCGCTACCTCCACCCCGACCACGACCGAGCACTGACACACGCAGAGGCCGCTCGGTTGCAGGGGTTTGATGCCAAGCATGTGTGGTGCGGCAACAAGGTGGAGATCGCTCGTCAGATCGGGAATGCCGTACCTCCGCCCCTCGCTGCCGCCGTCGCGCGATCAGTGCGCGCGGCATTGCGACGTCATTGGGCGAACCGACAGACCTGAGCTCACAGACTTGCCCACCACCGCGGGGGAGCGGTGATGGAGCTCAGGCTCGTGCCCGTCGATAGCCTCCCTGCCCGTTGTTCGCCGGCTGGCGATCGACGGCCGACGCCGGCCCTCGAGGCGAGCATCGCCACCGTCGGGGTCCAACAGCCGCTGGACGTACGAGCGGACGGTGGCGGTGACGCCGCTCGCTGAAATTCCCCAGGGTTGCTCATCGAAATTCCCCAGCCCTGAGTCGGGGTGAACTCTAGGCGGGGCCTCCTTCGGTGAGCTTGCGGGCGCGGGCTCGGTGGGCGCGCATGCGGTAGCTGTCGCCGGTGATGTTGAACACGACGGAGCGGTGCAGGAGCCGGTCGAGCATGGCGGCGGCGATGGTGGTGTCGTCGAAGATGTCACCCCACGAGGCGACGCCCCGGTTCGTGGTCAAAATGATGCTGCCGTTCAGATAGCGCTGAGAGATGACCTGGAACAGGGCGTTGGCGTCCTCGGCTGGCATGGGCAGGTAGCCGAGCTCGTCGACGATCAACACCGACGGTCCTTTGAAGAACCGCATCGTGTTCGCCCAGCGTCCCTCGACCGCTGCCTTGCGGCAGCGGGCGGCGAGGTCGGCGGCGGTGCAGTAGTACGTGCGCAGCCCGGCGTCGACGGCGGCGTGGCCGAGAGCGATGGCGAGCATTGTCTTGCCGACGCCGGGTGGCCCTATGAACAACACGTTGGTGGCGTCGTCCGCGTAGCGACACGTTGCGAGGTCACGGATCAGGGCGGCATCGACCGAGGGCTGTGCCTCGAAGTCGAAGTCCTCAAGCCGCCAGGGAGCGGGGAAGTTTGCGAACCGCAGCCGGCCGGCGTGGCGGCGGGCCTCGGTGGCGTCGACCTCGACGTCGAGGAGCCGGGCCAAGAACTCGGTGTGGCTCAGCTTGGACTTGGCTGCGGCGTCCAGCTCGGTGGGCAGGGCCTCGGCGGCAGCGGTGAGCTTGAGGTAGGCGAGGTGGCTTCGGACCTGCTGGTAGATGGTCTCGGTCCTGCTCATCCCACACCGCCTTCACCCTCGGTGAGACGCCTGTAGACGTCGAGGTCGATCACCGGGTCCGCTGCAGCCGCTTCGCCAACCAGCTCCGCTGCGAGAGCGAGCGCTGCGTCGGAGGGTGGCCGGTTCACCTTTCGGCGGCAGGGCTTGTCGGTGGGGACTGCCGCGCGTTGAGGTGACAGGTTGGGTCAGGCGGCGGTTGCCGTCTGTGGGGTGTTGATCGTAGCGACCCCCTCGATGGTGGACAGTCAGGCTGCTGAATTGAGTGTGGTCAGGGCCGCTGCTCTCGCTTCGGCCGGGGTGCGGTCGCGGAGCGAGTCGTGGGGCCGGTGTTCGTTGTA
>Ga0070741_10004144_pt1 | contig 34329 bp, 25 predicted proteins | sample Coa_R1_4_FD_66440 | JGI IMG/M metagenome (GOLD analysis project Ga0070741, IMG submission 66440) | Surface soil microbial communities from Centralia Pennsylvania, which are recovering from an underground coalmine fire - Coalmine... | ecosystem: Environmental > Terrestrial > Soil > Unclassified ... | reverse complement strand
CTGTAATATCAACTCCGGTGAATGAGTCACTATTCCAGTCTTGTCATTCTGAGCGCAGCGAAGAATCTCAAACGGGAACTGTTCCACCGGAGTTGATATAATCACAGTCCATCCGTTAATCCCATAAATCCCTGTTCAGACAATCCCAGTTCAGACATCCATTCCCGTCGAAATTCGACAAAGCTGTGGAAACCGTGTATAATTGGCACAATCAAGAAGGGGAAAAATACGGGGCGCGGAACAGGCGGCGATAGCGGGGCGTATCGTATAAGCAGACCGAATGCGAGGGGCAACATGAGCGCGGCAGAGATGATCTCCCCGGAGCGACCGACGCATACGGCATACCTCGGCCTCGGCTCCAGCCTGGGCGACCGGAGGGAACAGTTGCGAGCGGCCTTGCGCCGCCTGGAGACGTTCGGGCCGGGCCTGCGCGTCGTCGCCGTGTCGCCGGTCTACCAGTCGCCGCATCTGGGGCTGGAACCGGGCGACTCCGAACGCTTTCCGCCGCATCTCAACGGCGTGGCCCGGATCGAAACCACGCTGTCGCCGGAATCGTTATTAGAGCGAGTGCAGGCCGTCGAAGCGGCGGGCCAGAGGCAGAGAAGCCAGCGTTGGGGGCCGCGCACGATAGATATAGATATTCTCCTCTACGACGACCTGATTTTGCAGACGGACGCGCTGACCTTGCCGCACCCCGGCATCGCGGCGCGCGCCTTTGTCGTGCGTCCTCTGGCCGACCTCGCGCCCGACCTGCGCCTGCCGGGAGGCCGTTCACTCGCCGACCTGTTGCAGTCGGAAACCATTCGTTCTCAACCTATCGAACGGGCAGCCGCCGATGAACTACTTCTATGAAGCGTTAGACGAATCCGGCAAGACCGTCCTGGGCAAGATAGACGCTGCGAACGAGGCCGAGGTGCAGCAGCGACTGCTGCAGCTTGGCTATCGCCCGCAGTCCATCGCGCCGAACCCGGCAGCCCCTCTCACAAATGCGCCCGCGCCGCTGACGGCGCAGAACGGGCCTGATCTGGCCGTGCAGAGCGCGGACAGGGCGCGCTTTCTGGAACTGAACCAGAACCCGCCGACGCTGCAAGGGCCTGTCGCGACGATGGGGCAGAGCGCAGTCACCGCGCAGACCGCGCCGCGCGCCGTCGGCATCACGCGGGCCGGGAACGCCGCGCGCACCGTCGCGAAACAGGGCCAGATAAAGACAGCGCCGACGCAGACGCCCTTTGCCACGACGCCGGTTCCCGCCGGTTCTACGCTCGGCGGCGTGAAGACGAAGGAGCTGCAGCTCTTTTTTCAGCAGTTGGCCTCCCTCGTTCGCAGCGGCATGACGGTCTACGCCTCGCTCGACAATCTGGCGGCGCGCACCCGCAACCCGAACCTGGCAAAGACCGTCCGCGAGATGGCGCAGCAGGCGCACACGGGCGGGCGCATCTCCGACGTGATGGAACACTACGCGCATATCTACCCGGCCCACATCACCGGCAAGATACGCGCGGGCGAACTCGGCGGCTATCTGGAGATCGCCATCGCCGAGATCGCCGATGACTACAAGGCGAACATCGGCCTCTATCGCACGGCCTGGATTCCCAAGCTGATGGCGGTGCAGGCGCTTTTCCTGCTGGCCTTCGCGCAGCCACTTTTCACCTCCCTGTTCAACAGTCTCGACCTGCGCGCCAACGTCGTCCTCTATCTGCGGACGGTCTTTCTGCGGAACCTTCCGCTGGCCTTTGGCGTTTGGGGACTGGCGAAGGTCGGAAGCGGCGTGCTGCAGCGGCCCCAGTACCGGCATCTGCGGGATAGCTGGTCGCTGCGCATCCGTCCGTTCGGCGAGTTGCAGAGGCAGGTCGCGCTTGCCAACTTCCTGCGCACGCTGCGGCGGCTCTACGCTTCGGGCGTCGCGCCGATCCAGGCGTGGGAAGGCGCGATGAACACGGCCAGCAACGTCGTCATTCGGGATCAACTGGCCTCTGCCTACAGCCTGATGCAGCAGGGCGCGTCGCTGCCGGAAGCCTTCGCCGCGACGGGCCTGTTCGCCGATTCCGTGGAGCAGTTGGTTCTGACCGGGCATCAGTCGGGCGATATGGTCGCCATGCTCGACCAGGCCATCGAACACTACGAGCATGGGGCCGAAGATGCCTCGCGCAAAGCGCGTTTCATGATGCTGCGCTTCGGCATCCTGGCGATGCTGCTTCTCGGCGGGGCCGCCGTCATCTGGATGGCGCATACCTATTTTCACGGCATGTTCGATTTCGTGGACAGGAACTTCGGGCCGGATGGGGAGTAGGCCCCCCTCCCCGACCCTCCCCCCAAGAACAGGGGGAGGGAGTCTGTAGGGGCGCTGCTTGCTGCGCCCTCCTCCCTGGGAGGGGGCCACAGAGGAGGCACACAATGCCGCAGTTTACCTTCAACGCGACAGACCGCATGGGCAATGCGATTCAGGGAACGGTCAATGCAACGGATGAGGCGCTGGCCGTAGACCAGATACAGCAGATGGGCTACACGCCGGTTCAGGTGCGGCCTCTCGGCGGCACGGGAGGCGGCGGGCCGATGCTGCCTGCCTCCGCGCCCGATCCGGCGGCAGCGATGGCGGCGGGCAGCGTCGCCGCGCCTCCGGTCGCGACTGCGCCCCGGCCTGCCGCGATTGACCTGACACAGCCGGTCGCCGAGATACCTGTGACCACGAATCCGCTGCTGGCCCCGCTGGAGAAAGAGACCGGGGAGATCACTCCTCTGCAGCCCTGGCAGCGCGGCGGGCCGGTCGCGCCGCCGTCTGCCCCGCAGACGATGACACAGCAGTCGGTGAGTTTGAACCAGACGCAGGCAATGTCGCCAACCATCGGGACGCGCCTCTCCTCCGTCGAACGCCTGGAGGCCCTGCGCGGCGTGCAGCGCGGCATTCCCTACGGCCCCGGCGTGGAGCGAAAGGTCTCCCTGTTCCGGCGCTTCCAGGAGACGATGATCTTTCCCATCTTCTCCGGCGTCGTCGTCAAAGACCTGGCCCCCTTCTACCGGCAGTTCGCCACGCTCATCAACGCGGGCCTGCCGCTCCATCAGGCGCTCGTCGCGTTGGAGAGCAATACCGAGAACCGAAAGCTCAAGGAGATCGCGCGCCTGGGGCAGCAGCAGGTGCTGGCGGGCGGCAAATTCTCCGATGTGATGGCCGCGCATCCCTGGATCTTCCAGCCGATGCAGATCGAACTCGTGCGCGCCGCCGAACAGGGCGGAATGCTGGATCGCACGCTGCTTCAGATCGCCGACTATGTCGAGCATGAGCTGGAGATACGCCGCCTCATCAGCCGCGAGACGCTCTATCCGAAGTTTGTCATCTTTGTCGCCATCATGATCCTCGGCAAACCAGGTTTTCTGGGAGGAATGCCCGCTATCGCCAAGCTGGTCGTCGGCAGCATGGGCAAGCTGGAAGAGGTCTATACGGGCTGGAACTACCTGATGGATACGGTCGGACTCGCGCTCCAGATGCTCGTGCCGATTCTGGCGCTGGTTGCGCTATGCCGCCTGTTTCTGTTCAATATCAAGCCGGTGCGCGAGGGCTACGATCATGTCAAGATGGCGATCCCGGTCCTCGGCAAGCTGGTGCGCCAGTTCTCCATCGCCAAGTTCGCCCGCACGTTCGCGGCGCTCTATCGGGGCGGCTTCTCGATGAGTACGGCGCTGCAGATCTCCGGCGATGCCTGCGGCAACGCCGTTCTGCGCGATGCCGCGCATAGAGCGATCCCGGTGGCGGAGAATGGCGGGCTGGTCTCCGAGGCGCTGAACCGGTCGGGCGCGTTCTCGCCCATCGCGGTAGACCTGTTCCGCACCGGCGAGACCTCCGGCAATCTGGACGATATGCTCGACAAGGTCGCCGATTTCCACGAGAACGAGGCCCGGTCGAAATCGCACATGGCCGCCGTTGCCTTCGGCGTGCTGGTCTTCCTGGTCGTCGCGCTGCTGGTGGGCCGCGCGATCATCGGGCAGTACATGGGCTACGCCAGCGGGATTTCGAGCGCGGCAGACGGGGGTTAGGTTTAGAGGAGACACATGCGCGGCGGGAAAGGGAGGAACATCGGCCAATGAGCGGCAAGCAGCCCAGCTACTATGAGACGTTGGGGCTGTCTCCCTCCGCCACGCCCGACGAGATCAAGAAGCGGTATCGCGAACTCGCGCGCCGCTACCACCCGGACGTGAACTCCAGCCCGGAAGCCGCGCAGAAGATCAAGACGATCAACGAGGCGTACCACGTTTTGGGCGACCCCGACCGCCGTGCGACCTACGATGCCGAGTGCCTGCTGCGCCAGACGACAGCACGCGCCTCGACGCCGCCGCCCGCTTCCGGCAAAGCCGCCTCTCCGCCTCCGAAGGCGGAACGTCCAGCCTCCTCGCGCCCGCCCTTTACCGACCGCCGCATGGACTTCAATGGTTTTGGACGTACCACGCCCGATCCGTTTACCGCTTCCAACGCTCGCCGCGCAACCCCTGCGGCCAACACCGACCAGCGCACAGCCACGCGCCGCGCCAGCGGGCCGTTCGGCACGGTGGACAGGCTGATCTCGGAGGCGAAACTGGCCTATATCAACCATCGCCACCGGGAGGCGGAGAGCCTCTGTCACGAGGCGCTGCTTATAGATCGGCGCAATCCGGTCGCGCATGAGATTCTCGGCGATATCTGTGTCAAGCGCGGACAGCACAACCAGGCCGCGACCCACTACTCCTACGCCATTCAGTTCAATCCGCGCAACATCAGCGTGCAGGCCAAACTGGATCGTCTCTTGGGGCGGCAGAGCGACCCGGCGACCGGCCCGACCATGACCCGTCCGGTCTCCACGTCCGCCTGGGAGCGGTTTGTGGATGGGCCGAATCACGAGCGCAATCTGTCCGCCTTAAGCGTGGCGCTGGCGATGCTTTTCGTCGCGGCGCTGGGCCTGCTCTGGGAGCATCCCGGAGAGACGACGGAGGGCGGTCTCTCGCTGCATCTGTTCGCGGCGCTGGCCTTCAATGGCGTTCTCAGCGGTATTCTGCTGGCCTTCTATGGCCGGATGCGCCCGATCTCCGAGGAGCTATTGGCCCGGCACATCAAGCCGAACAGCCATCAGGCGACCGTCCCGCTCGGCACGCTGCTGACGCTGTTCGCCCTGGTCAACTTCTATATCTCCCTGCTGGTCTACGGCATCATCGGCTACGCCCAGAATCGAATCTCGCCCTCGATCTTGCGGGCGTATGGAACCGTGCTGCTGCTCATCGGCCTGTTTACCTTCCTCTATGTGCCAGGGGCGCAGGAGTACCCGTATCCCAATCCGATGACGGCTCTGTTCAGCGGCAACATCCTGTTCCCGACCGTTTTGCTCGGATGGGCCATCGGCGATCTCCTCCGTCTGCGCGAACGCTGAATCCAGACGCAAATCGGGGCGGAGACAACGCTGTCCCCGCCCCGCTCTCCTTTGACCTCTCCTTGCTCCCTCCTTCGTAAGGGGAGGGAGCAGCAGGCCGTTCTCCCTCCCCTTACGAAAGGGAGGGCCGGGGTAGGGTCTTATCCCCCGGCAGCCGTCGCGACGCGCGTCGCAGGCAGAGTCGCATAGAGGCGCGCAAACGCCTTTCTGCGCTGCGCCTGGCACTGCGCCTGCCGCTGTAGGGTGCATTGACCCAGGCCGATCTCCTTCCCATCCGGGCCATACGCCTTGCCCGGATTGAGCAGGCAGCTATGTTTCAGTCCGCTCGCTGCCTCTTCCGCCTGCGCGCCGAGACGCCGTTTGCTATGCAGGATCGCCTGATAGAACGCGCAGGGGCATGGCGTGGGAGCGGTTTCCCCCATTTCCTCTGATTCAAGCTTCGGGACGTTTGCCTCTGTTGGCATGACGACTTTCCTCACCTCCTGATGAGTTTGCGCAACGTAAGGGTTCCCTTGACGCTTCGCAGGTGTCTTGCGCGGCAGCCTGCGAAGAGACCGGCTCGTCCCGGAGTTCTATTCACCGTCAGGTGACTTCCCTGCTGCTAACGAAATCCTCGGCAGCAGGCGTCTATCTCTTTATACGCAAAAACCGTGCCGCCCTCTCACAATTTTACCGGTCTTGTGAAAAAAAACACAAAAAAGCCGGAAAAGTTCCCATAACAGGCAGCCACAACGCAACAGGCGTTGTGGCTGCAGTTACGTCCGAAGGCGGCGAAGCAGTCAGCCGAGGAAGGGCAGAGGCTCGAAACGCGCGTTGAGAATCTTCTGCGAGGGCGCGGAGAGCCATCTATCCAGAATCGTGGCGTAGACCTGGCGGAAATCCACATTGAACTTGAGATCGCCCTGATTCAGGTCTTCCAGCGAGGGATACTGCCCGTACAGCCCGCCCTTCACCGCGCCGCCGACCACGAACATCGGCCCCGCCGCGCCGTGATCCGTACCCGACGAGGCGTTCTCCTGCACGCGCCGCCCGAACTCCGAGAAGGTCATCAGCACGACATCGTTGGCGCGTCCGCGCTGCTGGAGATCGGCGTAGAAGGCGGCTATCGAATCGGCCACGTCCTTGAGCAGATTAGCGTGGTTGTTGGGCTGGTTGGCATGAGTATCGAAACCGCCTGTCGAGACGTAGAAGATGCGCGTTCCCAGGTCGGCCCCGATGAGCCGCGCCACCGTGCGCAGGTTGTTGGCAAGCAGGCTGCCCCGGCCCTGCGCGGGATAGGCGGGCGCGGCGTCCAGCGCCTGGCCGGAGGGCGTGCCGAGTTCCGGGCCGTCGCCCGGTTTGGCGGCGAGCGCCTTCTTGATCTTCTCGCTGCTGGTGTAGGCTCCCATTCCCGTCTTGCGGATCAGGTCGAGATAGGAGTTCGCCATCGTGCCGCTTGAGTAGAGCGCGGTGAAGGCGCGCACCTCGGCCTCGCGCTCCGGCCCGGCGATGGGCTGCAACTGGAAGCTCTCCGGGCTTTGCATCGAGACGACCGAGCCATAGTCCGCATAGAGCGTGCGCGGCAGTTCGCCGCCGAAGTTGATGCCCGCCAGCGGATTCTCGCGCAGATGGCCCTCGTCGTCGAAATAGCGTCCGAGCCAGCCCTCGCCCGCGATGGCGGAGGTCGGGTCCGCCGTCTGCCATATCTCCATACTGCGGAAGTGGGAGCGGTTCGGGTTCGGATAGCCCGCGCCCTGAATGACCGCCAGATGGCCCTGCTCATAGAGCGGCTTCAGCGCGGACATACTGGGATGCAGGCCGATCTTATACGAGAGCGGCACGACATCGGCGCGACGAATGGCAAGGGTCGGTCTGGCCCGGTAGTACAGGTCCTCAGTATACGGAATCACCGTGTTCAGGCCGTCGTTGCCGCCGCTCAGTTGCAGCACGACCAGGATTTTGCCACTCCGCGCCTTGCCGCCGGAACCGGGCAGGACTTTCTCGGCGGCAGCGCGGGCGAGGATGGCGGGCGCGGCCATGCCGAGCGAAACAAAGGTCAGGCCGTTCTTGATAAACTCTCTGCGTGTCGGGTTCATAGGTCTATGTTCCTGAGTCCGGGTACTGAAAGCACCCGTCTGTGGGGCGGCTGCGCCGCCAAGCGTCCTGCCGGACGCACTCGTTTATAACGCCTGTCCCTGCGTATGCAGTCGCGTGCGATACACAGGGAGAAGCCTGGACTACGCACCCCGTCCGCGAGGACGGTTGGCCGCAGGCCCTCCAGACGGGTACTTTCAGTACCCGGCCCTTTATACCAACTGGTACTCCGGCGTGAGCATGATGACGTGCATCAGGCCGTGAATTTTGCGCACCAGATCGCGCCGGTTTTGGACGGCGTTCAGGTCGAAAGCCTGCGGCGTGCCGTTCGGCCCCGTATGCAGATAGGTCAGGAGCGTGCGGCGCGTCTGCGGCGTCACAGCGCGATGCAGGATACGCTCGGTAAAGTAGTCCACCACGTCCTCGGCGGTGCGCAACTGTCCCTGCGCGACCAGGCGGCGGATGTCCTGAAGAAGCGGCTGATTGTCCTCGTTCAAGCTGGCAAGGCGCATCGCAAAGTTGAAGCGCGTGAGCAGCGTCGTCGTGTTGATCCAGTCTGCGCCGCCATCCCAGCCCTTTACGTTCGGCGGGTTGAAGAGTTCCTGCCCCATCGCCTTGAGCGCGACCGGCGCGAAGCGCGCGGGCATCTCCGCCTGTGTGGTGCGGATCGCGCCGACCACGAACTCCACCGGGCTTTTGATCTTGGCCCACAGCGCCTTTTCCGAAGTGAAGACGGGCGAACGGAACATCGCTTCCAGCACGGGCTTGAGCTCGTAGCCGGAGCGCACGAAGGTCTCCGCGAACGGCTTGATGTCAGCAGGGCGCGGCTCGTCGTGGATGAAGAACTGGAACAGCTTCTTGCAGATGAAGGGCGCGCAGGCCGGATGGGTGACGGCCATCTCCACGATGTCATCGCCGTTCCAGTCGCCGGTCTTGCCGAACACGGTCTTCGGGCCGTAGTCGTGCAGGCGGCGCGCAAAGAAAAACTCGCCGGTGGCGCGGTTGAACGTCCAGCCGGTGAAGGCGCGGGCGGCCTCTTTGATGTCCTGCTCGGTGTAGTGGCCGATGCCGAGCGTGAACAGTTCGAAGAGTTCGCGGGCGTAGTTCTCGTTCGGATGGCCCTTGCGATTGGTCTGGTTGTCCAGGTAGAGGATCATGGCCGGGTCTTGCGAGACGGCCAGGGCCAGCGTCTTGAAGTTGCCGAGGGCGTGTTTTCGAAAGAGCTGGTTCTGGCGGAACATCAGTTCCGGCGCTTTGACTTTGGAGTAGGCGGTGGCGAAATGGCCGTGCCAGAAGAGGGTCATCTTCTCCTGGAGGGGCCGGTCGGTGTGCGCCATCTTGTGCAGCCACCAGAGCTGCAGGTCGCCGAAGTTGCGAAAGTCGAGAAAGTCGCTTTGCAGGCGATCCTGAACCCGCTCGAAATCGTCCGGGGGCAGCGCCGTGTCGTAATGCACCAGTTCCCGAATGGTCGTGTCGAAGCCTTTGCGCAGCGCCGCCTCCACCTCCTCCCGGCTGGCCCCGAACCCGGCCCGGCGCAGCAGGTGCGCCATCTTCTGATAGTCGCGCGTGGCAGTCCTTCCGCTCATGGCGGTTCCTCCGCAAACAGATAGGAACACGGCGGCATCTCCGGCGATTTTTTGCATTTTTTTGCCTGCCGTGTTGATGTTCTAGACGAAAGCAGGAGGAAAAAGTTTTAGCAGGGAGGAAAAAGTTGGGTAGCTTCATTCCCCATCCGACCCCAGAAGCTACTGTCCTCTTGTGTTCCGTTCCCGGCAAGTCCTCGCGGGATAGGCGCAGGGATGACGAGGCATCGCAGCGGTAATCGGGCGCACCCTAACTCAAGATCACGCGCAGGATTCGGCTCTTACGTCTCCTGCCGCATTGTAGTCTGACGACCGGTGGATCAACATCCTCAACTGGAAAGGAAGCCTCGAATGCACAAGACACGTCCTCTCTCTCCTGCGCGATGGGTCTCCATCGCCCTTCTCGGCAGTTTGCTTCCGCTCGCTCTCGTCGGCTGCGGTGGCGGCGGCGGCGCGCTCAGAGCGACCGGCGGCAATGGGAACGATACCGGGCAGCAGGTCCGGGCCACGCCGAACGGAACCGCCATCTTTCATGTAGATGTCAAGACCGGGCAGGTCACGGTGACCCCGCTCAACGGAGCGGGGACAGACACCCGGAACAGTCGCGCTATCTTTACCGGCACGGCCATCGGCTTCAACACCAGCACGCTGCTCGATCAGCCCGGCAATGTCGGCATCAAGACCCTGAACGTCTCCCTGACCAATCACTGGTCGCTCCCCATCGGACAGGCGCCCGGCGGCACGGTCACGGGCGTGCGAGTGCTGTTCAGCAACTTTACCAATGTCAGCGCGTTCTCCGACCTGCGCCCGAAGACGATTGTCAGCACCCTGGCTGGCACGGGAGCCGCCGGGAGCGCCGACGGCCCGAACTCCAGCGCGACCTTCAACGGCCCGGCGGGAGCGGCGGCGGCGGGCGGCGGGGTCGTCTATACAACCGACTACACGGGCAACCGCATCCGTAAGATCGCCGGAGGGCTGGTCAGCACGCTGGCCGGCAACGGCTCGTCCGGCGGCGTGAATGGCATCGGCACGGCAGCCAGTTTCAACGCGCCGTTCGGAATCGCGGTGAATCCGGTAGACGGGGCCTTGATCGTCGTCGAAGCGGGCGGCAACCGCATCCGCCGCGTGACCCAGGATGGCCGCGTGACCACCATCGCCGGAACGGGAGCCGCAGGCGGAACGGACGGCTACGGGAACACGGCGACTTTCAACAACCCTGCCGGAGTGGCAGTAGATAAGTTCGGCGTCATCTACGTCGCGGAAGTCACGGGACAGCGCATCCGCCGGATTCAGTACATCAGTTACGATCCTAAAGTCCCCACGAGCTATCTTGTCAGCACGCTGGCGGGCAGCGGCTCTGCGGGCAATACGGACGGCATCGGCACGGCAGCGAGCTTCCAGTTCCCGACGGGCCTGGCGGTCGCCGACGACAGCACCCTCTTTGTCACTGACGCGGGCAACCACAGCATCCGGCGCATCTCCCCGGCAGGGGAAGTCGTTACCATTGCCGGAACCGGCTCTCCAGGGAGCGCGGACGGCTCCGGGAATACGGCGACGTTCAACTCTCCGCGCGGCATCACCCTGGTCGGTGGGGCGCTGATCGTCGGCGAGCGGAGCGGCAACCGTCTGCGCCAGCTGACGCTCAAGGCTAACGGCGCAGCCAGTCCGTCCAGCGCCAATAGCTGGCAGGTCAGCACGCTGGCAGGAACCGGCGCTTCCGGGTCTGCGGATGGCACGGGCGACGTGGCGATGTTCAATCAGCCTCAGCTTCTTGACTCCGACGGCGGCGGCAACCTGTTCGTGCCGGAGTTCGCCAGCAACAAGATCCGAAAGGTCTCCCCGGCCAGCGGCTTCTTCCCGATAGGCATCCCGACCGGGACAGCGCCCGCCGAACAGGTGCAGCTCTCCAATCCCGACGGTATCATTCCCAACTCGGCTGCTGGCCCGAACCTGCCGTTCATCACCTATCCCGGCGTGCTGTCGCCGGGAGCCGTGTATGGAAACCCTGCGAGGAACTGGTGGTTTGTAGTTCCGACCGGAGTGACCGCCTTCGAGTTCACGGTGACGGTCGAGGCTCTGACCGGCGGCCTGGTGCCGCCTTCGGCAGGGAATGGAGCCGGAGCGCCCGACTCGCTCGTGCGGACGTATGCGGGCCTGACCAGCGCCGCAGGCTATGTGGATGGCGTCGCGCCGCAGGCGCGCTTCAACCTGGTGAAATACCTCAGCCTCGATAACGCGGGCGTCATCTATGTGACCGACCTCAACAACAATGCGATCCGGCGCATTCACGGCTCCGGCAGAGTCACGACCATTGTGGGCGGACTCGGCAACACCGGCGCGATCGTGGACGGGCCGGGCAACATCGCAAAGGTCGGCAGCATCGGCGGGCTGGCCGCTTCGCCCGACGGCCTGAGTGTCTACTTTGTGGATACGAACCAGATACGACGCGCCGCAATCCCGTCCTACCTCGACCCGTCGGACCCAGGCAACTGGACGGTCACGACCATCGCCGGTTCCGCCGCCAGCGGCAACACCGATGGCCCCGGCGATACAGCGACGTTCAAGGCGCCCGATGCGATGGCGATGGACGCGGCCGGCAACCTCTACGTGTCTCAGGTCTCCGGGAACAACATCCGCTACCTGATCTTCAAGGGAGGCGCTCCGGGTGTCGCCACCAACTGGCAGGTGACCACGTTCGCCGGGGACGTCGCCAATGCAAGCGGCAATACGGATGGCACGGGTACGGCGGCGCGCTTCAAAAGCCCGCGCGGTCTGGCTGTGGATCGGAACGGCAGCGTCTTTGTGGCCGATGCGGGCAACCACCGCGTCCGCAAGATCACTCCGGAAGGCGTGGTGACGACGCTGGCCGGAGGCGTCTCCGGGGACGTTCCCGCCGCCAGCTACGTGGATGGGGCCGGAGCCACCGCCCGGTTCAACTTCCCGTATGGGATCGCGGTGGATACCAGCGGATTCGTCTACGTCGGCGAGTATAGCGGTCTGCACATCCGGCGGATCAGCCCGGCCGGCGTGGTCGCTACGGTCGCCGGGACGGGCGCGGCCGGCTTCACGGACGGCCCCGGCAATATCGCCACCTTCGCCGGGCCTACAGGACTGATAGTCGACTCTTCCGGGAACGTCGCGCTCGGCGACCGTCATGCGGTGCGTATCATCGAGCGCCAGATCAGCAGCGGTACGCAGTAAGTTCCCGGCGCGTCAGACGCGGCGACGGCAGGCAGGAGCGTTCCTGCCTGCCGTTCGTTCTTTTTTGGAGGCGAAATCACAGGACGTAGAGCGGGTTGTAGCAGACGTAGCGTTCGAGGCGACCGAGCGGGCGCGAACTCATGAACAGATATTGAAAGACGATCCGCCAGCCGCAGTCCAGCAGCCAGCGCAGCACAGGCTCGTTGGTGCCGGGAACGGCCAGATACAGGTCGGTCAGCAGGGCGCGCTCGAAGCTGTTGGATCGGGCGAGCGAGTCGCGCATCCGCGCGGCGATGGTGGCGATCATGCGCGGCAGGTCGGCGGGGTCGAGGGCCAGCGCCGGGCCGCTGGAGTTCGGCCCGATATAGGCATAGCCGACGATAGGCCCCGGCCCGGACGCGCCGGGCAGCGCGCGGCGGAAGAGTCGAGCGGTGCCGTTCGGCCCGCCCATCGCGTCGGCCCAGTGCGCGTGTTCGTAGGGGCGCGCGAAACCGATGGTCTCGCGATCCAGGGTGTCGAAGCAGGCTTGCAGTTCCGGCGTGAGCAGGAGCGGTTCGGCGGTCAGCGCGCCGAGAGGCGGCGTCTGCGTGTCGGGCAGGAACGCCGCCGGGGAGGGCGCAGTCTCGACAATGGCAGGCTCCGCTTCCGATTCGAGGCTATAGAGGCTATCGAGAGAACCGGCCAGGAGCAGCATCGGCAGGCGGGGGAAGCAACCGCCGTACCGGATATAGAGCGCGTCCGCCGATGCGCTTGGCGACGCCAGCACCAGGCGGGTGTGCGCCCCGGCCTCGTCGCCGTCTTCCAGGCAGCGCGTGAGCAGCGCCTTGCCGAGGCCCCGCCGATGGTAGTCCGGCAGCACGAAGAACTCGGTCAGGCTCCAGACCCCTTCACGCACGGCGCTGCGCGCATAGCCCACGATCTTTGGCCCCCCGAAGCGCGGCGTCTCTTCGGCCAGCCAGAAACTCGTCTGGGGAGAGTTGCGCAGATGGTGACGCATGGCGGCATGGTGCGGCCAGTGCATATCGTAGTTCATGGCGCGGCTCATCACCCCGAACGTCGCGAACTCATCCTCCGCCGTTCCGCGCCGCAGGCCGATCCCGCGCGGCAGCCCGCGCTCTGCGCTGTCACTTTTGCGCTGCGTAAAAAACGCCATGTTGTACTCCTGGCCCTGTGCGCGGGCCGCCCGCCGCGCGCTCCCGGCGCTCTCGCGCCGCCACAAGCGTAGTATTCAAGACCGTGAAGATGGTTTCCTTGTGGCCCTCATCCCCGGCAGGATTCGGGTTTGCTTCCAGCGAAGAGTGCGGCGAACGATTTTTTTCACGGGAGACCCATGATGTCGGATACGACGACCACTGCCGCGCAGACGCCGCGCCCCGGCCTGACGCTTGCGCAGCGATTTCACCTGGAAGTCTACGGTTATGTGCTGCTGAAGAACGTGTTTCGCCCGGAAGAGGTCGAGCGGATGAAAGCCGCCCTCTACCGGATGCGCGACGATCCCGACCTGGAAGCCAAGCGGGTCTATACGCACAAGCACGGCAATCACTATCAACTCTTCGGCCATCTGGTCGAGTACGACCCGGCGCTGCTGGACTACGCGGCAGACCCGCGCCTGGTTCCCCTGGCGGAAGACCTGGTGGGCGGGGCGGTGCGCCTGGAGGAGTCGGAGGCCATCATCAATCGCCGCGACCCGGAGGCCGTTCTTCCCGAAGGACGGCGGGTCGTGCCGGTCGGCTTCCATACCGGCACGCGGCACGGCTGGGGAACCTACTACGAGCAGAATCGCTTCCACTGCATCTTCGTCAAGACGCTGACCTACCTGACGGATGTGGGGCCGGGCGACGGCGGCACGGCGGTCATTCCCGGCAGCCACCGGATGAGCTGGCCGCAGCAGGAGATGATCCGGGCGGCGATGGAGGATGAGCGGCTGATCCATCAGATCGAAGCGCCCGCCGGTTCGACGCTGCTGTTCCCGGAATCGCTGATCCATAGCACGACCGCCATCACCACAGACAAGGAGCGGGTCATCCTCGTCTCCGGCTACACGCCGACGATGATGCGCGAATGGATGGGCAACGAGATCAGCCCGGAGTTCGTGGAGACGCTTCCCGAAGCGATCCGCCCGCTGATCTCCGGCAGCGACAACTGGCGCTGGCGGCGCAACTATCCGAACTGAAGATTCGCGCCGCCTGGAAACCTTCTTCTGTTCAGGGCGGCGCGAGCCTCAGTGGGCTGCGCCCAACACCTGATCCAGCACGGTCGCGGCTTTCGGAGCGGCGTCCATGATGTCGCTGGCGGTGACGGGAAGCGTTTTCAGCTTGAGCGGGTTGATCTGCTCATCCTGCAGGCCGTTCAGCAGTTCGGTATGCGTCGGGAGACGCGCCGGCAGGAGTTCGGCCAGGCGGGCGGCGGTCTGGGGCGAGGTCATGAAATCCACGAACTGCCAGGCTTTTTCCAGATGCGTAGTGCCTTTGAGAATGGCGAGCGGCGCAGGCAGGAGCGGCGTGCCGATGGTCGGCACGCTCTCCTTCACCTTGCCGAGCGCTTCCGCCGTCGCAAACGGCTCCTGATCGGTCACCTGGAAGCGGACGGGTTTGCCCGCCTTTACCGCCGTGATCGCCAGATCGGAATCGGTCACGCCCCAGGCCGCTTTGCCGCTGGAGACCGCCTCCACGACCGCCGCCTCGTCCGGCAGGAACTGGACGGCATTCGCTTTCATCGCGGTCAGGAGGGCCGAGGCTTCGTTGGGCGGCAGCGTCGCGAACAGATAGAGGATATGATAGTTCGCCGAGCCGTTGGCGCGGGGATCGGCCATCGCGCCGCGTCCCTTCCAGGCAGGCTGCGCCAGACTGGCGATAGAGCGCGGCGCGCGGTCGGGGCGAACCAGGCGGGTATTGTAGAGCAGGACGCGCACCTGCGTGCCGATGCCATGCCAGAGACTGTCCGGGGATCGGAACGGCGCGGCGATCTGCGCGGTGGAGAAATTTTGCCGCTTTTCCAGCAGTCCATCCTGACGCAGTTTCTCGATAGCGGCCGGGCCGCACGCCCAGTAGAGATCGGCTTGGGGCGCACCGGCCTCTGCACGCACGCGCTCGGAAAGCCCTTTGCCGCGGGCGACCTCTCCGGCGGAGGCATAGACCACATGGACGGGGACATGCTGCTCCGTTTCAAACTGCTTGACGAGCGGTTCCACCACCGCCTGCGGCTGGTCGCTGTAGAGGGTCAGGCCGGGATCGGACGAACCGCAGCCTGCAAGCAGGGCCAGAACTCCGCAGATCGCCAGCCCTCTCCCTATCCATCGCACTTTCCTCACTCCGTATCTCCGTTCCCGCGAACTGCCTTCCAGAGCAGGCCGGGTACGGAAAGTACCCGTCTGGTGGGCCTGCGGCCAAGCGTCCTCGCGGACGCGAAAGGCAGCGCACGGGATAGCTCTGCAAACTGCCTTCCACTGTTTCCGCGCCACTCCGGCGATTTCCTGCTCCGCCTGCCGCGTGCGAGGGTCGTGTGCGCAGGCAGGGAAAGGACAGGCGCGGGGCGAAAAAAAGCGGCAGAGAGAAGCAGACCGTCGAAAGATGGGGGCCGCGATGCGCGCGTCGTTTCCGGAATCCATAGGGCCGATAGGAGAGCGTTCGGAGGGCGCGGCATCTCTCGCGCCGCGCGAGCGGCGCGCGCTGCTGGAAGAGATCGGCCTGATCGGGCTGACGCTCGGCCATGATCTGCCCTCCGCGCCTGCCTACCGCCTGCCGCTGACGCCTGGCAAGGCCGCCTCCTCCGCCGTCTCTCCGCTGGAACGCCTGCGCCTGCTGGAGACGCTCTGGCCGCCCATGCAGGCGGCGCTCTGCGGGCTGGCCCGCCAGCCGCTTCAGGGCGTGAAGGCGTTCCCGCAGCCGCTTCCCCTGACGCAATCGCGCGGCGGGCCGTCGGTCGTTCAGACGCTCGCCCGCACTCCGGCAGGACAGGCGTCCTGGGCTGCTGTCGTGTCGCACAGAGGGCCGCGTGAGGGCAAACCGCCGTCCGTGCCGGAAAGCAGGCCGCGCCCGACCGCCGATCTTGCGGCCAATCGCTTCGCCGCCGCGCTGCTGCGAGAGTGGACGCATGAGGCATCTGCGCTGGCGGCGCTGGCCGCGTTTTGTGGGGAAGAGGAAGAAGCGGCCAGAATGGGGCAGGTAGCGGCAGCCGCGCGCATCTGGCACGACACGACCTTTCTGCGCGAGCTTCCGGCCCCCAAGCCGCAGGAACAGGCGTCTCTCGTCCGGTCGGAAAATGCGCTGCGCTGCGCCCCGCCCTATCGGACTCTCTTCAGCCTCTGGCGCACGCTGCACCGGCCGCTGCGGTTCGACTGGTCGGGCAGTCCGCTGCTCTGCCTGCCCTCCATCGAGGCGTGGAGGCTGTACGAGGTGTGGTGCTTCCTGCGCGTGGCCGCCGCCCTGCGCGCCTGCGGCTGGCGTTTATCGGGAGGAGACGCGCTGCGCTGGGAGCCGGACGGCCTGCGCCTGACACTGGCGACCGGCAGGGCTTCCCGGCTCGTCTTTACCCGCGCCGCTTCCGGGAGCAGAAACGGCCCGCAGGGGAGTCGCAGCCCGGATTCAGAAGCCGCCGCGCTCTTCCTCTTCTACCAGCCGCTCTTTCCCAGCGCGAACCAGGACGCTCGCCATGCGCCGCGCCGTGACGAAGCGCGGCCATCGGACGGCGACACCGGCTTTCGCTCGCTCTCTCATGCGCTGCAGCCCGACATCGCGCTCCAGTGGCGGAACCGGCTCTATCTGCTGGACGCCAAGTTTCGCACCTATGCCGTTCCCGGCGCGGAGCAGGACGACATCAACAAGATGCACGCCTACCGGGACGCGATCACCCGGCGCGCGCCGGGTGGAAATCGCAAGCCGGAGGCGTCCGTCGCAGCGGCGTGGTGCCTGTTTCCGGGAGAGGAGGAGCCAGGCGACGCCATCCTTGCCTATCCGCGCAGTCGCCCGGAGGAGCCTTTCGGCGCGGCAGGCGTGGGCGCGATCCGCCTGCGGCCCGGCGGAGATTCCGGCATCCTGGCGCAGTTGTTGGAAGCATGGTTTGTCGCTCCGTCCTCACTCTCGCTTACAAGGCGGAGGCAGGATTGAGATCACCGGCAGGAAAAAAGCGGGTCTCCAGGCGCAGCCGTCCCTGCGGATCGGTGGAGTATGCCGCTTCGATGCGATAGAGCGTCCGCCCGGTGAATTCGCGCAGGCGCAGTTCATCGCCGGAGAACTCCGACACCTTCCAGGCGTGCGGCGCGGGCGCGAGTTCGCAGCAGAGCGGCCCCAATCGAAGCCGGATGGCGTCTCCCGATCCGACGTCTTGAGCGCGCTGCGGCGGCTCCAGCGACCAGAGGACGTGCGTGACGCTCTGCCCGCCCGCCTGCGTCTCGAAGCTATCGGCGATAACCATCCGCGCGGACACCTGCCGCTCCAGGCTGCGCGTCCAGGCGCGCAGCCTGGCTTCCGGTGGATAGGCGGCGGTCAGATCGAGGACGAGTTTCGGGTTCGGGCCGTCCGGCGTCCAGGAGAGTATGGTTCCCGCTGCCTGCGCGCCCTCCCGCTGCTCGTGACCGCCGAGGATCGGGCAGCAGTGGCCCCGGCTCGAAGCGGGCAGGTAGGTGTAGCGTTTCGGGCCGAAGAAGTCCGTCGTGTAGGCGGGCGCGCCCATGTCCGGCACGATCCAGCGTCCATCCAGGGCGACAAGAAAGTGGCCCAGGTCGTTGTGGTTGTGCCTCTCGGCGTTGTTCCCGCCGGTCAGCGCGGCCAGCAGTTCGCCCTGCGGCGTCGGCGCGCGCAGGATCGCCACCTGCTGATCGGGCAGGAACTGCGGCGCGTCGGACTGCGCCAGAGCGGCAGTCGCGGCCTCGACAGGGTCGGCATCGAGCGAGGGCATAGCGAGGGCGCGCATCGCCTCTCCGAAATAGCGCACGGTCCGCCGCTCGCCTTTCTCCCTCTTCGCGCTGCGTCTGGCCCACTGCCGGAGCCAATCTAATCCGGTCGCGGCGGCAAGCCAGGCGATGAACTCCGGCGCGGGCGTGTAGTGGAGGGTGGCGTCGTTGCCGCTGAAAAAGTCGTCGCCGAAGAGATGGATACGGCGGGGATAGTCGGCGATCCGGCGCAGCCGCTCTAAATCAACATGGGCCGCGAAGTCCTCCCACGCCAGCCGACTCCAGCCCTGGCACGCGCCGCCCAGACCGTAGGCCCAGTAGCTCAGCCCCTCGTCACACTCGCCGTCTGGCGTGAAGCAGCGTGCGAGGAAGAGACGCAGCCCTTGCAGCGCGCGCTCGCGGGCCTGCGGGCGGGGATGGCCCTGCGCTGCCAGCGATTCGCAGGCCGCCAGGATCGCGCCTGCGCAGACGCCCAGCCAGTTGTTCAGGTCTCGCGTGTCGCTCTGCCACCCGACTTCGATTCCCGCGCCATACGGTCCCAGCACGCGCGCGTCTATCTCGGCGATCACGGAATCAGCCAGCGTGCCGGAGACAGAGTCCATCCAGGGCTTGAGCGACTCGCGCATCTCGGCCATCAGCGCGGCCATCTCGCAGGAGGCCAGGTCGAGAGTCGGCTTGCCGCTGGCGGGCAGATCGTGGCCCGGCAGATGCGCGGAGACCACCCAGGTCGGCTCGGTCAGGTAGGCCCAGAACCAGTCGAGCAGGCGGTCATCCGGGTCGTCGGCGTCCAGGCCGAGGACACAGCGGCGCAGGGCCAGCGCGGAGAGCGTGGAGCGGCTGCCCCAGTGCCGGTCGAGGATCGCGCGGTCGTTGTGGCGGCGCGCGGCCAGGAAGTCGGTGGCCGTCGGCATTGTGGGGCGCGCGGGCGTCTCCGCCGCACGCGCCTCCATCGCATCAAAAAGCGCGGCGTGCCGGGGGTCGGCCCGCGCCGCGGCCCAAAAGTCGCGGTCGGTTATCGCAGGCAGAGGGACACGATAATAGGTCTCCGCACCCGCCGATTGCGCCATGATTCTATCCTCCTCCGTCATTGTCCAATAGCTGATTCCGCCTGCCTGCCGAGGAGTCCTCTGCATAATGCGGACGGTGGAGGGGATACTTTCCAGCGGCAGCGCGTTACAGGGAGAGCAAACTTGACAGAGGCACGCCAATGCCCTACAATGACCTGAGCGACCGGCGCAACCGCCGTCTTGAGCGCGTTGATAGGTTGCATCCCAGTTCGCAAAATCTATGGAGGCGGCGCAGATGGCGGTCCCTGCCAACCCCAACGATCTCTGTTTTATGAGCGCGCGCGAGATGGCAAGTCTTCTGCGCAGCCGTCAGCTCTCGGCGCGCGAGGTGATGGCGGCCCATCTGGAACAGATCGCGCGGCTGAACCCGAAACTCAACGCCATCGTGGCAAAGCTGGAAGACGACAGATGCCTGGCGCTGGCCGATGCCGCCGACCGGCGGCTCGCGCAAGGAGAGGAGGTCGGGCCTTTGCATGGCCTCCCCATCGCCTTCAAAGACCTGGAATCCGCCGTCGGGTTTCCCTGCACGCTCGGCTCGCCGATCTTCCGGGATTTTTTTCCGACCGAGGATACCGTTCTCGTCGAACGCCTGCGGAAGGCGGGCGTCCTGCCCATCGGGAAAACCAACGTACCCGAGTTCGGAATGGGGTCGCACACCTACAACAGGGTGTACGGAACGACTTTCAATCCCTACGACGTGACTAAAAGCGCGGGCGGGTCGAGCGGGGGCGCCGGGGCGGCGCTGGCTGCGGGAATGCTGCCTATCGCCGATGGAAGCGACCTCGGCGGCTCCCTGCGCAATCCCGCCAACTTCAACAACATCGTCGCCTTGCGACCGACCGTGGGACTCGTACCCCTCGCGCCCACCCCTCTGCCGTTTGTCGGCTTCGCGACGAAGGGGCCGATGGCCCGGTCGGTGTCCGACGCCGCCTTCCTGCTCAGCGTGATGGCCGGAGCGGACCCGCGCGATCCGGGCTGCTCTCCTTCCGACCCTGCGGTCTTCGCCGGGCCGCTGGAGCGCGACTTCAAGGGCGTTCGCGTTGCCTGGTGTCCCGATCTCGGCGGCCTTCCCCTGGACTCCCGCGTGCGTGCCGTTCTCGAAACCCACCGCGCGACCTTCGAGAGCCTCGGCTGTATCGTCGAGGAGGCCGGGCCGGACCTGCGCGCCGCAGACAAGGTCTTTCTCGACATACGCCTGTGGATGACCGCGCATCGGCGCGGCCCCTTGCTCGCAAGCCATCGAGACCAGATGAAACCGGAAGCCGTGTGGGAGATCGAGGCCGGAGCCAGGCTGAGCGGCGCGGACATTGCGGCGGCGATGGCCCTGCACGGCGAGATACTGGAGCAGGTGCGGCGGTTCCAGGAGAAGTACGAATTCCTGCTGTGCGCGGTAAACCAGGTGCCGCCGTTCGATGCGCAGATAGACTGGCCGAAAGAGATCGCGGGGGTGGGCATGGAACACTATGTGGCCTGGATGAAGTCCGCGTACTGGATCTCGGTGACTTTCTGCCCGGCCCTCTCCGTGCCTGCCGGTTTCACCCCGGAGGGGCTGCCGGTCGGCCTTCAGATCGTGGGGCGGCGGCGCGACGATCTGGGGGTATTGCAGATCGCCCATGCGTTCGAGCAGGCAACAGGTTTTGGACGCAGGCGACCGGCGCTCGCGCTTGACTGAAGCCAAGCCGGTTTTGCTTCTTGAGGCGACGGTGACCGCGACCTCGTCATCGGAAGCGGTGCCGTACGTGTTCCATAGCGTATCCAGCGGCCCCTGGTCAAGAGGCGACCTCTGGCAGGCAGGCGGTCGAGGCATCGTAGCAGGATGGAGCAGGTTTTTATCGGGGGCCAGCCGAAATAGCGCGCGTGAAACCTTTCCCTGACCTCCGGCAGCGAATAAAAGACTATCGCGTATTCCCTCTGTGCCTGATGATGGCGCTGCTGTGGGGATGGGCCTGCCCTGCAGCGACGCAACAGGCTCCGGCAGCCCCGGCGGTAGACCCCGCGACCGGCGTCGTGCATTCGCAGCGGCTGGCGTCGGGCGTGCCGCTCGGCGGCCTCGGAACCGGAACTTTCCAGATCATGACCGACGGCGCGGTCTCCCACGCCACCTTCAACAACAACTGGAACCAGCCGACCGGCGATCTGCCCGGCTGTTTTGCCGCGCTCTGGACGCGCGCTGCCGGACGCGCATCGGCGCGCGTGCTGGCCCTCAAAAGCGCCTACGGCCTGCCTGTCGTCGGCGCGCTGGACTACGACGGCCTCTATCCGGTCGCCGCGCTGACCTATCCCGACCCGAACCTGCCGCTTGCCGTCACGCTGCGCGCCTTCTCCCCGCTCATCCCTTTCGACCTGAAAAACTCCTCCTTTCCTGCCGCCGCGTTCCTATTCCAGCTCAAAAACACGTCGCCTTTCCCGGTCGAGGTGAGCGTCGCGCTCTCGTGGGAGAACCTCCTCGGCGTCGGCGGCACGGCGGCGCGCGGCCCTTTTCACGACCGCACGGGAGACCAGGTGACGCGCCTGCCCGATTCGGAGGGCTATTTCGGACTGAAGTTCACGGGGCCGGTCGTGTCGGGAAACGCGGGCGACGACCTGCTGCGGGAGAACGCTTCCGGGGAGTACAGCCTGCTGGCCCGCCCGCCGCGCCCGGAGGCCGTCGCCACGACCGCCGGATGGAACGCGCTGGATGCGCGCCCCGGATGGTGGGAGGAGTTTGCGCGGGCGGGGACCGTCTCCGGCGAAGCGCCGCTCGGCCAGGAGGGCAAAACGCATCCGGCGGGCGTAGTCGCCGTGCGCCTGACGCTCAAGCCCAACGACTATGTCGTGCTGCCGTTCGCCTTCGCCTGGCACACGCCGCGCTATCGCACGCTCTCCGGAGCGGACTACGGACGTGCCTACGCGCAGATTTTCCCCGACTCCAACCGCGCGGCCCGCCTCCTGCTGGCGGAGTGGCAGAGCCTGCTCAGCCTGACCCAGGAGTGGCAGAACCGCCTGCTCTTTTCCGACCTGCCGCGCTGGCTCGTCCGCCGCCTCATCAACAGCGCCGCGCCCCTCACGGCCAACTCTCTCTACACGCGCGCCGGGAACTTCACGCTGCTCGCCAATGTGGGAACGCTCTCCGGCGGCGATGCCGTGGCCGCCAGCGACCTCGGCGCGTTCGGCGCGCTCTCCGACCGCCTGGCCGCCAGCCGCCTGCTGCTCGCCTTCTTCCCGGAACTGGCCGCGCAGGAACTCGCCAGCTATGCGCGGGCGCAGTCGCTCACCGGGGCCATCCCGCGCAGCCTGGGGACGCTGGAAAGGCCGCTCGGCTGGCAAGACCCGGCGGAGATCACCGCTTCGCTGCCCACGCCGCTCGACTTTCTCGCCACGCTGCTTCACAGGCGCGCGTTCTATGCCTGGCCCGACGACGCGGAAAGCGCCAGCGCGTTTGTCGTGCAGGTGGCGGAGTATGTGCTGTGGACCGGTGACACTTCGTTCCTGAAGCCGTATTATCCTTATGCGCGTCTGGCGCTGCGGGCCATCCTGCAGCGCGGCCTCGATAGCGCCGGACTGCCCGAAGGCGGCTCTCCGGCGACAGGAACGCTCTGGCTGGCCGCGCTGCGCGCCGGGCAGAGACTGGCTGCACTCGCTGGAGACGAGGATTTTGCAAAAGAGTGCAAGGATGCTGCCACGAGCGCTGCCGAGGGGGTGCGCAAGCGGTTCTGGAACGGGGCGTTCTATGCGATGCCGGGAGGAGGCCAAGCTCTGCCTGCGGACGGCTTCTGCCAGACCGATCAACTGTGGGGAGAGTGGGCGGCGGACTCGCTCGGACTCGGCCCTCTGCTGCCCCCGGAGGAAGTGCGGAAGGCGTTGCAAAGCCTGCAAGCGCGCAACGATCGGGCGGCGGGAACGCCTTTCGGCCCGCCGTACCGCGTGCGATCCGACGGAACCCTGCCGCCGGACGACCCGGAAGCGCGTCAGTGCCGCGTCGCCGCCTCCCTGCTCGCGCAGGCCGCGCTCTACATCACCCAGGGACAGGCGACGGCGGGAGTCGCGCTGCTGCAGCGGTTGGAGAACACCCGCGACAACGCGCTGCGCTCGCCCTGGGAGACGCCCGCCGCGTTCCAGGCAGACACGGGCCGCAGCGTGACGCCGGGACTGGCCTACATGACCGGCGCGGCGGACTGGAACCTGCTCTACGCGCTGGAGGGCTTCACCGCCGATCTGAACGCCGGGCGGCTGAGCCTCGCGCCGAATATGCCGGGAACCTGGCGCAGTCTCTCCGCGCCGCTCTTCGCGCCGACCTTTTGGGGAACGGTCACGTTCCGCCCGACGGCGCGCGGCGGCGTATTGACCTTACGGATAGATCGCCTGATCCCGCTGGCGGCGATAGGGCCGCCCGATCCGAAAAACAGCGCGGCCAGCCTCGTCCTTCAAGCCGTGCGCATTCCCGGCCCGCCGCCCCGCGCCGATTCGTCCGTTCCCGGCCCGCCGACGGCCCATGTGAGCCTGCGCCGCGCGCCGGTCGGCAGCCGGGCCGCGCTCGACCCGACCGGCGCGGTGATCGTCTCCTTCGAGTCGCCCGTAACGCTCTTTGCCGGCGACCATCTGGAGATAGATGTCCACTGATCCGCCTCAGCCAGTGCAAGGGGCGAGAAAACAAGAGAGGAGTCGTTCGCTACATGAAGACACGTGCGCCATTCACCCGTTTTGTCAGGCCAGGCCTGCTGACCCTCGGCCTGCTGACTCCGGTCGTCCTGATCGGGATGCTGAGCAGCGCGCCTTCGCGCGGGCTGCAACAGAAGCACAAAGCGCCGACGGCGAAAGAGAAGTTCAAGAACATCAAAGTCCTGAAAAACCTGCCCGCCGACCAACTGATTCCCGTCATGCGCAAAATAGACGCCTCGCTGGGCGTCCGATGCGACTTCTGCCATGTCATCAATCCCGACCATACCGGCTTCGAGCGCGACGACAAGCCCACGAAAGAGATGGCGCGCAAGATGCTCGTCATGACGAACGAACTGAACGCCAGGCAGAAGATCCTCGGCAAGCAGGCGACCTGCTACATGTGCCATCACGGCCATCCGGAGCCGGAGACCAAAGCCCCGGACACTCCTCCGCCCGCCCCGCCTTCGGGCAAATAAGGGTGAACACAACCTTCTCAGGCCCTCACTCCTTTGGACGCAGCAAACAGCGCCCCTGCCGTCTCCCCCTCCTTACGAAGGAGAGAGCCGCCGACTGGCTCCCCCTCCTTACGAAGGAGAGAGCCGCCGACTGGCTCCCCCTCCTTACGAAGGAGGGGGAAGGGGGGAGGTTCTGGGGGTGAGGGCTGCATGGTCGGAATTCTCTATAACCGGCCCGCCTAATCGGTCTCCGTCTCTTCCGTATCGCCTAGCGCCTGGCGGACGGTGTTGACCAACTCGACCGGATGCACCGGCTTGGGCAGATACCCGATCGCGCCGTGTTCCTTGCCGTGCAGAATATCGGCATCGAGAACGCGGGCGGTCATCATCACCACCGGAATGTCCTTGATGCTCGGATCGGCTTTCATCTGATGCAGCAGTTCGAAGCCATCCATGTAGGGCATGGTCACATCCAGTAACACCAGATCGAATGGCGTCTGCCCCGACTGTAATATCTCCAGCGCCTCGATCCCGTCCTGCGCCGTCCGCACTTCATAGCCCGCGCGTTCCAGATTGACCTGCACGAGGCGCGTCACCAATGGCTCGTCGTCTACAGCCAGAATGATCCGTTTTGGCATCTGCCCTTGTTCTCCTCAGTATTGCGATAGTGCGAGGGGCCATGCGCGCGTTCCTCTGACCTGGTGGCCCGCCAGGAGATTATCAGGAGGGAAAATGTCCTTCCTCTCCGCTCCGGAACCGCGCGCTGTCGTCTGCAAGCCTGCGGCGCTGCTGCCGCATCTCCTGCCGTCGCGCTCGCCCTTCCCACGCGCCCCAATATTTGGGTACAATGTGAACAGAAGGGAGAGATACCGAGCCATGGTGGAAATCATCGAAGAAAACGGACAGCTTGTGATCCGTATCGGCGGGCAGGAGTACGCGCGTTATCAGTTCGGCCCGCCGCGCTGGAAGCCCTATCTCTATCCGTTGCGCGCTGCCAACGGGCTGTCGCTGCTGGCCGATGCGCCGACCGATCACCGCCACCATCACGGCATCTGGGCCGGACACGGACGGGTGGACGACATAGATTTCTGGTTGGAACGCCACAACAGCGGCAAGATCGTCCACCGCAAGTTCGAGAACCTTGTCAGCGGCGGCGAAGTCGGCGGCTTCACCGAGCAGTGCGACTGGGTCGCCCCCAACAGCAGTGTCAGCTTGACCGATACGCGCACGTTCACTTTCTACGATACTCCGCCGGAAGCCCGTCTCTTCGACCTGGAATTGACCCTCCGCGCGCCCGCGCAGACGACGGTTACATTGTACCCGACAAACGAGGCGGGACTGCCCATCGTCCGCGTGGCGGAATCCCTGAGCGTGCGCGGCGGCGGCACGCTGACCAACGCTGAGGGCAAGAAGAACGAGCGCCAGACCTACCGGCAGCGTTCGCCCTGGGTGGACTGCTCCGGCAAGCTGGGGCGGCTGACCTGCGGCATCGCCGTCTTCGACCATCCTCAGAACCCGGAGCATCCCACGCCCTGGTTTACGCGCGATTACGGGCCGTTCTCTCCGAACTTCGGATTTTTCCAGGAGGAGCCGATCATTCTGACACCGCGCAAGCCGCTGCGCCTGCGCTATCGGTTCTATACGCACTCCGGCGACGTGACGGAAGGCCGGGTCGCAGAAGCCTGGGAAGAGTATCGCAGCGCGGCCAGCCAGACAGAGGGAGCGGGCGGCGGAGAGCGGGCCGACAGGAGCGACAGGGCGGAGCGAGTCGGCTCCAAGAGCGAGTAGAGGAGGACATCGGTTATGGCAACACGAGGCAGCGCGCCGGTCGTTTCCCTGGCGACGGCCAGCGAGTTTGCGGGCTTCGCGCCCGAAGATTTCCAGGTCTTCGAGGTTCCAGGATTTACGGCGCGGATGCCTCTGCTGCGTTCCCGCATCAAGCCGAAGCTGACGGAGATCGGCGCGGCGCTGGCGGAGCCTCTGTCGGAGACGCTGGGAGAACGGGTCTATCCGCATGTCGCGCAGCATCTCCGCCGCACGGTTCATGCGCCGGAAGAGACCTGGGTGGCCTTCGCCCGGTCGCCGCGCGCCTACAAGCCGTTCGCGCATCTGCGGGCCGCCATCAGCGCCGCGAAGGTGCGCGTCGTCGTCTTCGTGGAGGACTACGCGGACGACAAAGCCCTCTTTGCCGCCAACCTCGAACGCAACGCCGACGCGCTGGCGGCCTATCTGGCGCATCACCCGACCATCCGCGCCTACGATATTCCCGACGCCGACGGTCAGCCCAAACGCGGCCATGCGCTCGACGCCGACACGCTGCGCGCCTTCGCGCAGCGGATGCAGCGTGTCAAGGGACAACATGCCGCGTTCGGAATCTGCTTCGACCGGGCGCATCGCGTGCTGCTGAGCGGCCCGGAATTCCTGGAAGCCGCGCTGGATGCCGCCGACACCCTCAAGCCCCTCTACGACTGCGGCAAAACGCCCGATTTCGTCTACACCTACGTACCGGAAGCCATCGAACCGATGTGATCCGGCCCTCCGTTCCCCTCTCGGCCCGGGCGAAGTCCATACGGACTTCGCCCCGCCTGGCCGCCGGATCCCGGCCCCGGTAAGATCGTCAACAAAATGGCGGGCAGCCAGAAGGAGACTGCCGGGAACGGCTCGAATGACATCTTGTTTCAGCCTGCATGGACGCGACCCCCCTTTAGCCCTACTCCCCGTCCAGGGCGCAGGTCTGGATGTAGCCCCGATTTTGCCGGTGCCGTAGTCGAGACGGCATCGCGCGAAGAGACCAGGAACACGCAAGCAGTACGATGCCGATCCCGTCGTCAGCGATAGATACTGCGGTACGAACGACCCTGGCGGTCGTCAGAGTCCGCTCGCGTTCCGGGCTGCTGGCCGCGCTGGGGCTGGCGGCGGGAACGCTGCTCCTGCTGTGCTTCTCCTTCCAGGTCTTTGCGTTCACGCACAACGGGCCGTTCATCACGTTTCGCTATGCCGATAACCTGCGGCACGGGCTGGGGCCAGTCTTCAATGCCGGGGATCGAGTGGAGGGCTACTCCTGCCCCCTCTACCTGGCGCTGACGACGCTGCTGCTGTTTCTGCCGGGCGACGTGCTGTTCCGCGCCAAAGCGCTGGGCGTGCTGTTTGCTGTCGGCGCGATAGGGGCCGTCTGGCGGCTGGCGGCGCGGCTCCATCTGCCGGGTTGGGCGCTGGCGGCGGTGACGCTTTTGATCGGGGCGAACGCGAAGGTCGCGCTCAGCGCGATAGACGGGATGGAGACGACCTTTCAGATGCTGCTGGTCACCCTGGCGGCGCTGGCGTTCGTGCGGGAGCGGCAGACGGGGCGCGGCTGGAGTTCGGCGCTGTGGCTGCTGGCGGCGGCGCTGAATCGCCCGGAGGGGCCGGTGTTCTTCCTCGCGGCGCTTCCGGCATTCGTTCTGAGCGTGCGGCAGCGCGGCTGGCAGCGGCGCGATGCGCTCTGGCTGGCGGCTTTCATCGTGCCGATGACGCTGTTCCTGCTCTGGCGCAAAGCCTACTATGGGGACTGGCTGCCCAACACCTACTACGCCAAGCAGGTCCCGCTCGATCTGGCCCTGGAGAGGCGTTTCGGCCCGGCCTATCTGCTGCAGACGCTCTTCTTCCCGACCGACGTGCATGGCGGGACGCTGCTGTTGTCCGGCCTATTGTGGCTGGGCGCGCTCGGCGGGGCGTTCTCGCCGCGCCTCGCTCGCAGCGGCGCACAGGTCGTGCCGCTGTTTGTGCTGGCGCAGGCGGTCACGGCGCTGTGCGCGGGCGGGGACGTGATGCCCGGCTGGCGGTTTATGATGCCGGTCGTGCCGCTCTGGACGCTGCTTCTGGTCGTGGCGCTGCACGAGGTCGCAGCAGCGGCGGCGGCAGGCAGTGAGCGCCTCGCTGCGGCGCTGGCGGCTGCGAAGGACGCGCCCCTGTGCGAGAAGATCGTGGGGGAGATCGTGGCCGCAGTCGGCGTGGCGGCGCTGCTGGGCCTGACGCTCCACGCCGCGCCGCGCCTGCTCACGGTCGAGGGAGGCCATCACTCGCTTGCCGACCGGGGATGGGCGACCGATCTTCGGGGACTGCTGCAAGGCTCCTCAATGGAGAACGGCATCCTCATCGCGGATTTCCTCGACCGGACGATGCCCGCAGGCGCGACGCTGGCCTACTTCGACATCGGCGTGACCTGCTACCTGACACCTCAGCTTCGCTATCTTGATACCTACGGCCTGACCGATCGAGCCGTCGCGCATCTGGCTCCCCTCTCGAAGGGCTACGTCGGACCTCCCCCGGACTACACCGATCTCTATACCGACATCGGCCAGCATCTGCGCGCGCGCCGCCCCGACTATATCCTCGCATGGCAGCCCGCTTCGGCCCCGGCTCGCCGCATCCTCGGCGGCGACTATCTGCCGGCGGCGCAGTGTCCGATCCGGCCGGAACCGGGGCGTCCGCCCACCGTTCTTCAGGTCTGGAAGCGGGCGGAATAGCCTCCCCCACAGCGGCCTCGCCGCGCGGACACTCGTATGGGCTGCCCACGCCTCTCACTCTGCCTCCTCCGTTCCGTCGCCGAAAGAACCGGGGAGGAACTCGCAATCCGCGAGCAGGACAAGCCTGCTCGCGCCGCGAACTTTCTGGAAGCTGTGAAGCGACCGACAGAACAAGGAGCTACTCGATGCGCAAGATCACCGACGAAGAGATCGCTTTCTTCGACGAGAACGGCTTTGTCATCTGCCGCAATGTGCTGCACGCCGACGAACTCGACCACTTTCGGGCGGAATCGGCCCGCCTGATAGACGAGATTCTCGCGGGCGGCCCGGCGGACAAGCAGTGCGGACGCGGGCCGGAAGGCGTTCCCTACTATCTGCACTACCTGCACTCCAACCCGAACACCTTTTCGCTGCGCCTGCTGGCCCATCCTTTTATCGGCGACCTGCTGACCCGTATGGTCGGGCCGGACTTCATCCCCTGCTACGAATCGCTGGTCTTCAAGCTGCCGGGACACGGCTCCTCGGTTCCCTGGCATCGCGACGGCGGCTCCGACACGGGAACCGAACGCATCTTCAATATAGACATCTACCCCGACCGCTCGACCGTCGCCAATAGCTGCGTCTGGTGCATTCCGGGCAGCCATCTGTGGGAGAAGGAGCGCGCGGACGAGATGGTGCAGCGCGGGCGCAAGGACTTCAACCTGCCGAACGCCGTGCCTGCCGAGATGGAGCCGGGAGACGTGCTGCTGCACCATGTCAAGGTGCTGCACGGCAGCACGGTCAACACGAGCGACGAACTGCGGCGCGTCGTCTATTTCGACAATCGCGCGGTGCGCTGGAACGAGAAGTATCGCTGGTTCAAGCCGGAAGTGATGGAGAAGCGGTGTCGGCTCTATCAGTATGCGCTGCACGAGCGCAAGACTCATCCGTATCCGAGCGACGACGAGCAGTTCGCCTACACGCCGCCGCCGGGAATGCCCCTCTGGAAACCTGGGGAGCCGATAGACCTGATGGCGCGGCGCGAAGGGCCAGCTAAAGAGGGTTAAACCGCCGGCTTCCACGAAAGTTCGCCGTTTCCGTAAAAAAATCGCGCCCAAAGGCATGTTCGCCCGCTCGTTAGCGTCATAGGACGAGTCTTTGGTGTATACTGTTGCCTATGGGAGTGATGATCCGGTTTACTGCGGAACCGTGCGAAATCGAGCGGATGCTGCGTTACCTGACGCGCCGGATGCCGGGCGGCGTGCGGCTGGTGCCTCTGGAAGGCAAAGATCGCCACGATCTGCGCTTTCGGCGCACGTCCCGCCCCCTGCTGACACGCCTGGAAACGGACGACCGCCCGACGGCCTGGGGGCTGCGCGCCGGGGCGTATGATGCGGCCCCCTTCGTCCGGCAGGGCAATGGGACCGGGCCGCTCTGCGTCGAGGCGGAGGCGTCGCATCTCATCGTGCTGGACCTGGGCGCGGCGCAGGGCGCGGCGCGTCAGCGCGAGGGCCTGCTGTACGTGCGCGACTGGCCGGAACCTCCGGACGAAGACGGCTCTGCCGACTCCGATCTCACTTTCTCCAAGCATCTGCTCGAACGCTGCGCGCGCAGTATCCGGCGGCGTGGCCGCTTCGAGGACGGGCGCTGGCATCTTCCCGGCTGCCTCTCGCAACCTCCCCTGACCCCTCCTTCGTAAGGAGGGGAACCGCTCCCTTCTTAAGACCAGGCTCTTCTGCGGATGAAATTCCCCCTAACGTCACGGCGTAGATAAGGTAATATTTGTAGTAGGGCTTTGCTCTGATTCGGCCCTCGGAGGAGGGCCGTGATGCCGCGAAGGAGGCGCAGAAGAGGATGATCCGAACGCCCATCTATTTCGACAATAACGCGACCACCCCGACCGATCCGCGTGTCGTAGAGGCCATGCTGCCCTACTTCACCGAGCATTTCGGCAACGCCGCCAGCCAGACTCATAGCTTCGGGTGGACGGCGCAGCAGGCGGTCGAGACGGCGCGCAAGGCCATCGCTGCGGCCATCAACGCCAGTCCGCGCGAGATCGTCTTCACGTCGGGCGCGACCGAGTCGGACAATCTCGCCATCAAGGGCGTCTCGGAAGCCTACGCCGACCGGGGCAGCCATATCGTCACGGTGCAGACGGAACACAAGGCCATCCTCGACTCGTGCAAGCATCTGGAAAAACACGGCTTCCAGGTCACCTATCTCCCGCCGGAGCCGGACGGCCTGCTCGACCTGAACCGGCTGGCCGACGCCATTACCGAGAAGACCATTCTCGTCTCCGTGATGCAGGCCAACAATGAGATCGGCGTTGTGCAGGACATCGCCGCTATCGGCGCGCTGTGCCGGGAACGGGGCGTCCTGTTCCACACGGACGCCTCGCAGAGCCTGGGCAAAGTCCCGCTCGATGTGGAGGCGATGCACATAGACCTGGCCTCGTTCACCGCGCACAAGCTCTATGGGCCGAAGGGCATCGGCGCGCTCTACGTGCGGCGGCGCGATCCGCAGGTGAACCTCGCGATCCAGATGGACGGCGGCGGACACGAGCGCGGCTTCCGCTCCGGCACGCTGAATGTGACCGGCATCGTCGGCTTCGGCAAGGCGGTCGAGATCTGTATGCAGGAGCGGGAACAGGAGACGGCCCGGCTCGTCCACCTGCGCGACCGGCTGAAGCGCGGCCTGCAGAGCGCGCTGCCGAACGTCTGCGTCAACGGCCATGAGACGCAGCGATTGCCCGGCAATCTGAACGTCTCGTTTCATGGCGTCGTCAGTGACAGCCTGATGATGGGCCTCAGCGACGTGGCGCTCTCCTCCGGCTCGGCGTGTAGTTCCGGCTCCCTTGCCCCCTCCTATGTGCTGAAAGCCCTCGGCCTGCGCGAGGAGACGGCGCTCTCCGCGATCCGCTTCGGTCTGGGCCGCTTCAACACGGAGGAAGAGGTAGACTATGTCATCGGGCGCTGCGTCGAGGTCGTCCGGCGTCTGCGCGCCCTGTCGCCGCTCGTGGAGGAGTAGGCCGCCATGTCCTACAGCGAACTGGTACGGGATCACTACGACAACCCGCGCAACGTGGGCGCGCTGGATAAGAACGATCCACATGTCGGCACGGGGGTGGCGGGCGCGGCGGCGCGCGGCAGCCTGATCCGCCTTCAGATCAAAGCCGACCCGCAAACGCTGGCTATCGAGGACGCCAAGTTCAAGACCTTCGGCTGCGGCTTCTCCATCGCGGCCAGTTCCCTGGTGACGGAGTGGCTGAAGGGGCGGACTCTGGAGCAGGCGCGCGCGATCACGCCGGAACAGATCGCCGAGGAGTTGGCCCTGCCGCCCGAAAAGTTCTATTGCGCGGCGCTGGCGGAAGAAGCGATCCAGGCCGCCATTCAGGACTTCGAGCAGAAGCAGATTGCCTAAAGCCGTAAACGCCCCGGCAAGATAGGTTTCGGAGCGGACAGGCTACTGTCGAGAGCCAGAGTCGAAGGAATATTGCTGAGTGGCCTGCGGCCCAGTGTCCTGCGGACACGATGCAGATTGGAAGCTGGAGCCTATTCATGCAGGCAGGTGCGGAGCGAAACACTACGGAGCCATGTAACGGAACCGTCGGCTGCGAGGAGTCAGGCCGGGAGTTTATGCGGTGTCCGCAGGACACTGGGCCGCAGGCCACTCAGCGACGGGATTTATCCCCATCGTATCCAATGCCCCTAGCCTCGTAGCCAATACCGATGACTCCCAGTTCATCCCTGAAACAAAAAAGGAGAGCGATGATGAAAGTTCTGGTGACAGGGGCAAGCGGGCGCATCGGGGCCAATATCGTCCGTGAACTGCTGCCGCACGGGTACGAAATCCGGGCGGCGGTGCGGCCCGGCACGCCCCGCGCCGCCAAGCTAAAAGCGTTCCCGGTCGAGATACTGGAGAGCGACCTGCTGGATCGCGAATCGCTGGCGCGCTCGGTCGAGGGCTGTGAGGCGGTGGTGCATAACGGCGTCCTCTTCACCGGCGATCCCGTGCAGATGGTGGCCGGAAGCCTGGAAGCGACCGCGACGCTGCTGGAAGCCGCGCGGCAGAACGGCTGCACGCGCTTCGTGTTCATCAGTTCGATGTCGGTCTATGAAGGCCCGGCCTATCGCCCCGGCGACCCGATCCGCGAGGAGGAGGCGATCCCGAACATCACCAGCGTCTACGGCGCGTGTAAGCTGGCGGCGGAAGCCCTCTGCAACGCCTACTGGTTCCAGCATCGCGTGCCGGCCGTCAGCCTGCGCCTGCCGATGGTCGTGGCAGGCGCGGAACTGCTGCGCGACGGCTTTCTACTGGAGACCTGGCGGGAGCGGGCCGCGCAGGATGCGCGCCCCGAACGGGCCGCCTGGCGGGAAGCCATCGAGGAAGCCTGGGGGCAGGGCAAGCGGCTGGTCGTGCCGCTGAATGCGGACGGTACGCCCTGGAAACGCCACTTCTGCGACGTGCGCGATGCGGTCACGGCCGTGCGACTGGCGCTGGAAGCCCCGGAAGCGCCGGGCCGCGCTTATAACATCGCCAGCGTTCCATTGCGCTACGACGAAGCCGCTGACGCGCTGGCCGAACTCTCCGGCTGGCAGATCGCGCGCCTCCGCTTCCCGGACGACTATCGCTACGAATTTGCCCTCAACCGCGCCGCCGAGTTCCTGGGCTATCGTCCGCGCTTCACCGGCCCGGAGATGATTCGGGACGCCTGGAAGCAGCAGGCCGGCGAGGAGGTCCCCGGCCTCATCGCGCCCTGAAGAGCCTCCGAACAGGCGTCCGCCCCGCGCCCACGCTGTGGACGCGGGGCGGCGGAATCAGGACACTCACGGCGCGGTAGCCGCCCGAAGCCGCTATTTCGGCCCGACGCACTTCCATCCGGCAGCGGCGCTGGCGCTCAGATACGCGCCTCCCGTCACCGTCGCCCCATTCAAGTACCAGACTGCCAACTGCCCGGTCGTGCCGTTCTGGAACACCAGGTCCGGCTTGCCGTCCCCGTTCATATCCGACACGGCCATCACCCCCCATCCGAGCGCCTGCTTCTTGCTGATATACTGCCCGCCCACAGCCTGCACGCCGTTCATGAGCCAGACGGCCATCTGTCCGGTATTGGGGTTCTGGAAGAACAGATCGGGCTTGCCATCGCCGTTGGCATCCCCGCTGCCTACGCACGCCCAGCCCACCTGCTGGATTGGCGTGACATACGAGCCGCCCACGATGGCGCTGTTGTTGAGCCGCCAGACCGCCAACTGCCCGGTCGCGGGGTTCTGGAAGACGATGTCGGGATAGCCGTCCTGGTTGACATCGGCCAGCGCCACGACCTTCCAGGCGGTGGACTGCTTGATGGAGAGGTAGGCTCCGGCCAGGAGGGTGGTGTTATTGAGATACCAGATCGCCATCTGCCCGGTGGTCGGGTTGTGCCAGAGGAGGTCGGGCTTGCCGTCCTGGTTGAAGTCGGCGGTTCCCGCGCAGTTCCAGCCTGCCGCCTGGTTGGGCAGGATATTGCCGACATCGAGGCGCGTGGAGTTGTTCATGTACCAGACGGCCA
>Ga0070741_10004143_pt1 | contig 34333 bp, 31 predicted proteins | sample Coa_R1_4_FD_66440 | JGI IMG/M metagenome (GOLD analysis project Ga0070741, IMG submission 66440) | Surface soil microbial communities from Centralia Pennsylvania, which are recovering from an underground coalmine fire - Coalmine... | ecosystem: Environmental > Terrestrial > Soil > Unclassified ... | reverse complement strand
GTTCGAACGCCTGAGTCTCGCTCTCGTGCACTTGGATGAACGAATGCGCCATCGTGCCGAACACCGGTATGCCATACCGTGCGCCCGCTAGGGTTGTCGACGATCCGCTAAAGCCGGCCAGATACGAGGCTCGCGCGGCATATAGCGCTGCCTCCGCGCCGTGGGCGCGGCGCATGCCAAAGTCAACGAGCAACTTGTCGGGCGCCTCCAACACCGACCGGGCCGCCTTGCTCGCGATGAGCGTCTGGAAGTGCAGAATGTTCATCAGGCGGCTCTCGACCAGCTGCGCTTCGGGAAGCGGCGCAACGACGCGGATGATCGGTTCCTCCGGAAAGAACACGGTGCCCTCCGGCAAAGCATGCACATCGCCGGTGAAGCGCAGCCGCGCCAGCGCATCGACGAAGGCGTCGTTCGACCAGCTCTGCGCGGCCACCCACTCCAGTTCCTCCGGCTGAAAGTGCAGCCCCTCCAAGAACTCCAAAGCTTGTTCGAGCCCGGCAGCGACAAAAAAATTGCGTGCGCCGCGCGGCACTCGACGAAAGAACAGCTCGAACACCGCAACGTCCGTCATCTCATGCTCGGTGTAGGTCTTGAGCATGGTCAGCTCGTACAAATCCGCCAGCAGCGCGCTGGAACCTGGGTCACCCCAGCGTGACGGGACATGCGGCATGCGGCTGCCTCACAGCGATGGATGGCTCAGCTGATGGTGATCGCGCGCTTGCGTGCCTTCTCCAACTTCGGCAAGGTCACTTCGAGGATGCCGTTGTTGAGCTGCGCCTTCGCTTTGGCGTCGTCGACCTCCGCTGGCAACGTGACCGTGCGCGAGAAGCTCCCGCGCGTGACTTCGCACCGGTAATAGTCGCCCTTCTCTTCTTTCTCTTCACGCTTGGTTTGGCCCTTGATCGTAAAGCGGGTTCCCACGACGGAAATCTCCAAGTCCTCCTTGTTCATGCCGGGGACCTCGGCCCGCACGACGACTTCTTCCTCGCGATCGAGGATATCGAGTTTCGGCGTCTTCGGCTCCCATGGCAGGCCGAGATCGGCCATGCGTTCACGGAAGGGGCGCATCCACCCGCGCGAGAACAATTCGTCGAACATGCGCTCCATGTCCTCGTACGCGGCCATGGACCGTCTCGGTGCGCTCTGCAGCTCGGCGCTCTGACCTGTTCCACTCGATGCATTGGTTTGCTCAGCCATTTCGCTTCTCCTTTCCAGATGTTTCTCTGTAGACGTTACACGCTGCCTTTGCCTTGCACTACGTACAGGCAAAACGATTGTGACGCCGCGGTCGGCCCGCCGGGTTGATCCAGCGCAATTAGATGGCGAGCGACGGAAGGAGCGGGAAGCGACCCAGTGACGAGAGCAGCGCGCACAGCTCCGCTACAGAAGCACTGTCGCCGTCGACGGCGCCGCAGGTTTGCTCGAATACAGACCCCCAGCGAGTGCGGCCGATCGGACGAATAGCGGGACGCAAGGAAGGTGGGCAAGACCATCACGCCCTTCGAGTGGATCGGCCCGGACCGCGCTGGATATCGATGACTTCGCCATCGCCCATGCGGGTCGTTGCGGCTTCACCCGGGCGTGAGATGGCGTAAGAACCATTCGCGGGCGAGCCTCGCCACTTCCTCCAACGTTCCCGGCTCTTCGAATAGGTGAGTGGCGCCCGGTACGATCTCGACCGCCTTCTCGCATTGCAGATAACGCTCGGCCGCGCGGTTGAGTTGAATTACGTCGTGGTCCTCGCCGCCGACGATCAGGAGAGTCGGCGCTCTCACCAACGCCAACAACTGAGTGCCGGCGAGATCGGGTCGTCCCCCGCGCGAGACGACGGCGTGGATGGCATCGGGCATTTCCGCTGCCACGCGCAACGCTGATGCCGCGCCGGTGCTCGCGCCGAACAGCCCTACGCGCAGGGGAGAGGTGGCCGGTTCGCGACGCACGAAGCGCACCGCATCGCCCAAGCGCTCGGTGAGCAGCGCGATGTCGAACCGCATCGAATAATTCGCGTCCTCCTCGGGCGTCAGCAGATCGAGCAGCAGGGTAGCAAGCCCAGCCTCCTGCAACACTTGGGCGACATAACGGTTACGCGGCGAGCGTCGCCCCGACCCGCTGCCGTGCGAGAAGATCACGGCTCCGCGAGCGGGCTCGGGGACGTTGAGCACCGCGTCGAGAAGGATGGCGCCGGACGGTACGGATACTTCGAGTTCGGCCAGCTTCATACGCACCCCCCATCGAACCGATACGCAAATTGCAGTATGCGCTCACGCAAACAATCGCGATCAAATCTTGATGCGATTCGCGATCAATAGTTCGACGGGCTTGATCGCAATCAAACCGATGCGATCGAAAGCCACTAAGCTAGGCGTTCCTAAACTCCTCATGCAATCAGCGATGGTGCCCTCGCCCGATTGTGCCTCGAGCTCCTCTACCCGCGCGGGGAATTCCGCCACGGCTGGCCGCTGGGAGCTGTTCGAGCACGAGGCTGATATGGGCGTGCGCGGCTACGGAGCGACGAAGGCGCAAGCATTCGAACAGGCTGCCATCGCGCTGACCGCCGTGATCGTCGATCCGAACCGCGTGAGCCCCCAGGAGGTCGTGAACATTCATTGCGAGGCCTCCGACGATGAATTGCTCTTCGCGGAATGGCTCAATGCCCTCATCTACGAGATGGCGGTGCGTAAGATGCTGTTCAGCGCCTTTCGTGTGCAGATCGAAGACCATCGGCTGGTCGGCCAAGCGTGGGGCGAGCGCTGTGAGCCGGCGCGCCACGAGCCGGCTGTAGAAGTCAAAGGGGCGACCTACACGGCGCTGCACGTGGCGCCGACCGACGTCGGATGGATGGCACAGACGGTAGTGGATGTTTAGACAGTTGTGGCGAGACAGGCCATGGAACTGAACCTCTTCCAACGACGCTCCCCCTATGAGTGGGAGATTCCGAAACAAGGCGCGATGCGGGTGCCCGCAGTGATCTTCGCGAGCGAGGCCCTGATCCGGGACATGGATTCGAAGGTGTACGAGCAGGCGGTCAACGTGGCGGCGATGCCCGGCATCGTCAAAGCCTCTTACGCCATGCCCGATGCGCATTGGGGCTACGGCTTCCCGATCGGCGGCGTGGCGGCGTTCGATCCCGCACAAGGCGGTGTCGTATCGGCCGGCGGCGTGGGCTTCGACATTTCGTGCGGCGTGCGCTGTCTGCGTACTGGGCTTACGCACGCCGACATCGAGCCGATTCAACGCCGGTTGGCCGATCTACTCTATCGGCGCATTCCCGCTGGGGTCGGCAGCACGGGCGCGATCCGACTCGACGAGCGCGAGATGGACAGCATGCTGCGCGGTGGCGCGCGCTGGGCGGTCGAGCGAGGCTGGGGATGGCACGAAGATCTCGAGCGGATCGAAGAGCGGGGGCAGATGGCGGGCGCGAAACCGGAAGCGGTGTCGCCGCAAGCGAAACAGCGCCAGCGCGACGAGATGGGAACGCTAGGCAGCGGCAACCACTACCTCGAGGTGCAAGAGGTCACCGGCATCTACGACGAGGCGGCCGCGACGACGTTCGGCTTGTTCAGGGGCGACATCGTCGTGATGATCCACTGCGGGTCGCGCGGACTCGGGCACCAGATCGGAACGGACTACCTCAAGCGCATGGTGGCGGCGGCTGCGCAGTACGGCATTCCGCTGCCCGAGCGCGAGCTGGCCTGCGCGCCGATCGAATCCGAGGTCGGTCAGGACTATCTGGGCGCGATGCGCGCGGCGATCAATTGCGCGCTCGCCAATCGCCAAATCCTCACGCATCTGGTGCGCGAGGCCTTCGCGGAGCTTTTGCCGCACGCGCGCTTGCCTCTGCTGTACGACGTCTCGCACAACACCTGCAAGATCGAGGAACACAAAGTCGACGGGCGCACGCGCAAGCTCTATGTGCACCGAAAGGGCGCGACCCGGGCGTTCGGCCCCGGGCACCCCGATCTGCCCGAAGCGTTGCGAGGGGCAGGGCAGCCCGTGTTGATCGGCGGTTCAATGGGCACCGGCTCCTACGTGCTCGTCGGCACGCGAGAGTCTGAGACGCTCGCGTTCAGCTCCGCGTGCCACGGCGCAGGCCGAGCGATGAGCCGCCATCAAGCGCTCAAAACATGGAAGGGTCGACAGGTCGTCGACGAGCTGGCTGCTCGTGGGATTCTCATTCGCAGCCCCTCGCCGCGCGGGGTGGCGGAAGAAGCACCCGGCGCCTACAAAGACGTCTCGGCGGTCGTCGATGCCGCCGAGGCCGCCGGGCTCGCACGAAAAGTCGCACGCCTCGAGCCGCTCGTGTGTGTCAAGGGATAAGCCCCGGATTGCCGCCTGCGGCCTTCCTCCGGGCTACCTGTCGATTATGCTGACGTCACTCCTCTTGTCTTGCTCCACTGCCTCCCTCGCCTGACCTAGCGCGTCCGCGCGCATGAGATTGTGCAGATCGCGCGTCTCTCCGTGTCGCATCACGAAGAACGCCTCGCTCGACACACGTGCTGCACGCCGCGCGGAGGCGAGCCGCCGCGGCGGCTCGTCCATCGGCTCGTCGGTGAGCACGAAGGTGCCCCAATGCATGGCGACGGAATAGCGCGCGCGCAAGTCGAGATGAATTTGCACGGCTTCTTCCGGATTGACATGCATGGCCTGCATGAACCAGCGCGGCTCGTAGGCGCCGATCGGGATCGCCGCGAGATCGATCGGCGCGAAGCGAGCGGCGATGTCGAGAAAGTCGCGCGAATAGCCGGTGTCGCCGACGAAGAGGAACCGAAAACCATCCGTCTCGACCATCCAGCCGCCCCATAGGCTCTTGTTGCGATCCCACGGCGTGCGCGAGCTCCAATGCTGCGCGGGCACGAAATGAAAGACGAGTGGACCAATGCTCGTTCGATCCCACCAATCGAGCTCGTGCACCCGTCGGATGCCCCGCCCCGTAAACCACGCCTTCAGCCCGAGCGGAACCAGGAACAGCGGCGAGCCGCCAGCCTGACGCGCAAGATGCTTCACCGTGGCCAAGTCGAGATGATCGTAATGGTTGTGCGAGAGGATCACCACATCGACATGCGGTAGCTCGTGCAGACCGATCGCGGGCGGCACCAGACGCTGCGGTCCCGCGAAACGGAGCGGAGAGGCGCGCGCAGTCAAATGCGGATCGGTGAGAATGTTCAGTCCGGCGAGCTGGAGCAGGAATGTCGCATGGCCGATCCATGTCATCGTCGGAATCGCACGATTGACATGCAATGCCGCGATGTCCGGCTTGCAGAGATCAAAGTGATAGCCACCGACCGGCATCCTCGGCATGCCGTTCGCCCACCGCTCGCGCTGCCAACGCCAGAAGCTCCCGCGGGCCGCGGTCGGATAGTTGTTGCGAAAGCCTTCAGCCGTGTGATGCGACTTGGTCGAAGTCATGATTCGCTCGGACGGGAGGATGGCACATGAACAGGTATGACGCGCTGCATGCGTGTCTTCGGCAGCCGATGCAGAAAGGAGTTCTGCGCAGATGAGCGATGCCACAACCGAGGGCAAGCCGTTTCTTCACTTGATCCATGCGAACGGGTTCCCGGGCGCCAGCTACGCGCAACTCGCCACGTTGCTCGCTGCGCGGTTCGATGTGTACGTCGTCCCGATGCTCGGTCACGATCCACGTTTTCCGGTCACAGACGGCTGGCCGCATCTGGTCGAAGAACTGGCCGAATCGATTCGCGCGCAGCATCGCGCCCCGGTCATCGGGGTCGGTCACTCGCTCGGCGGTTACCTCTGCTTGCTTGCAGCGGCTCGATGGTCCGAGTTGTTTCGCGCCGTCATCATGCTGGCCGCCCCGCTCACCTCTCCGATGCAAGAGAGCGCAATGCGCTTCGTCAAGCGAATCGGACTGATCGACCGCATTACCCCAGCACACAGCACGCGCAATCGCCGCCGGCATTTCGCTAGCGAAACCGAAGCCTTCCTGCACTTCCGCCATAAGCCGCTATTCCATGACTTTACCGATGCAAGCTTGCGCGACTACATCAAATTCGGCATGCAGCCGGCGCCGCACGGACTGACTCTACGCTTCGATCCCGATATCGAAACCCAAATCTATCGCAGCTTTCCGCATCGCCTGAGCCAAGCTGCACGCACCGTGCGATGTCCCACGGCATTGATCGCGGGTCGAAGCTCCACGGTGGTCAGGCGTGCGGGCCTCGGCGAGTCTCGCCGCCGACTTCATGTGATCGAAATCGAGGGCGGGCATCTGTTCCCGTTCGAGCATCCGAGGTCCACCGCTCATGCAATCGAACGTCTTTGCAGGCAATGGGGATTGCTCAGTTGAGCTAAAGCGGAACACCGCCCGAGATGCGGCTGTTTCAGTGTTTCGTACTCTGAACAACGGTTCCTGCCCGCTAACCTCATGATTTAACTATATATCTCGTGAGATTGTCATATTTTCATGTTTCAAGAATGAAACACTAGATGAGTTCCCGGTTGGCAACGACATATTCTTCTCCTTTTGAAACAGTCAGTTGATCGTCTTTTTCTCGGTCGCCCCGACTGGAACGCGGATTGTTCTAGAAAGCAGCGGTGCTGCATGGTGCAGCGCTGCTATTTAACGACCGGAGCAAATGTCATGAGAAAAAGTCTTCTAGCTTCAGCGATTGCGCTCGCGTTCGGTACCGTCTCGACTCTTGCGTTGGCCAATCCCACGCAAGTGTCGGAAGGCAACGGCGCGCAGACAGCGAACCAGACCAATACGGTAAGTGCGTATGGCGGGGACGGCGGAAGCGCGAGCGGCGGTGGCGGCGGCACAACCGGCGCGGCCAATGGTGGCAACACGGGCGCGGGGAACGGTGCAGGCGGCGGGAACGCCGGCAACGCTGGCACCGGCGGCAACAGCACTGCCGACTCGAGTTCGAGTGGTGGCTTCGGCGGTGCGAGCAGCTCGAGCACGCCGGGCGGAAACGGCGGAAACGGCGGCTCATCGACAGGCGGAACGTCGACGGCCGGTAACGGCGGTGCCGGTGGCGCTGGAGGGGCCGGGGGCAACGGCGGCGCAGGCGGAGGCGGAGGTGCAGGCGGGGACACCAGCGCGAACGGCGCGCCCGGTGGAACGGCGGGCGGCGGCGCCGGCGGTGCGGCAGCCAACGAATACAGCGCCGCGTTTGTCGGCAATGGCAACAACACGGCCACCATCAACGACACCAAGACCTTCACACGCTTCATCAACACCACATCGCTGAGCGCCACGGTGACGGGCATCACGATCAACACGCCGCTGGTGGGCTTCGGCAACACCACGGGTGGCAACGGCGCGGCAGGCGGTGCAGGGAATGCGGCGAGTAACGGCGGCAACTCCGGCGGCGGTCCGGGTGGCGCGGGCGGCGCAGGCGGCAGCAATGCGGGCCACACGCAGAACAGCACCGGCACCGGAGGCGGCGGCGGAGCTGGAGGCAATGCAGCCAGCAACAACACCAACGGAACGACGGGTGACGCGAGCGGCGGCTTGGGCGGTAACGGAGACGGCAGTGCCCATGGCGGAGACTCCTCGGCCTACGGCGGTGACGGCAGCGGCTCCGGCGGCGCGGGTGGTGCGGGCGGCGCCGGTGGGACTGCGGGCAACGCGGGCGGTGGTGGCGGCAGCACGAACGGCGGCGCTGGCTCCAGCAGCGCGAGCAACGGCTCGAACGGCGGGAACGGCGGCGTAGGCGGTAGCACGCCCGGTGGGAATGGCGGCAACGGCGGCACCGGCACGGCCACGAGCGGCGCAGGAACCGGGGGCAACGGTGGCGCAGGCGGTGCGGGCGGATCGACGACCGCGGGCGCGGGCGGCGGCGGCGGCGCAGCGGGCGCCGGGACCGGCACCGGTGGTGCCGGTGGGACCGCGAATGCGAACGGCGGAACCGGAACCGGTACCGGCGGAAACGCCAACGGTGGCACGAGCGGCAGCAACACGCAGACCGCGACGGCAACCGGTGGTGCCGGCGGCGCAGGCGGCAATGGCGGTGGCGGCAACAACACCGCGACCAGCACAGCCGGCGCAGGTGGTGCTGGCGGCGCTGGCGGCGGTGGCGGTGCGCAGACGCAGACCGCGACGGCAACCGGCGGTGCAGGCGGCGCGGGAGGTGCGGCAAGTTCGGCTAACGTCGCGAACTTCTCCAACAGCATCTCTGGCAGCTTCACCGGTGGCACCTCCGGCATCATGGTCACCAGTCAGAACACCGGCGTGGGTGCGCTCATTCAGCACAGCGTGAACGTTCAGGCCAATCTGTCCGTCCACTAATGTCGTAGCGATAGCACGAGGCGCCGGAGCGATTTATCGCTCCGGCGCTTTTCTCCTAACAAGACGTCTACTGGAGGAGCAATGACGCGACGACAACCGGATTACCACTTGGCCGCAGTGCTTTTCTGCGGAATCGCGCTTGCCAGCGCAGCTTACGCAGGCGATCCGCAACCGCTGACCGCTTTCACCAAACAACTGCCCGACGAACAACTCGCCAACGAACGTGGGGGCGACAGCACAACGGAGGTCTTGAACAAGATCAACATGACGGGCAGCGCGGACCATATCAGCGTGCACAACGCGCTGACCGGCGACAATTTCATTACAGGCGGATCGTTTTCCGGTGCCCAGGGCTTTCCCATGGTCATTCAGAACACGGGCAACGGCGTGCTGATCCAAAACGCCACCATCATTAACTTGTCGGTGAAGCCGTGACGCGCGCAGCCGCATTCCCGCTCCTCCTTGCTGCCGGCATAGCGCTGTGTCCAGGGCTCTGCCAGGCCGCGACGGCAGATTTGCCGGTGGAGATCGGAGGCGGTTTCTCGGTGCCAGTCGCGAGCTTGAAGGAAACGATGGCGCGCTATCGCTTCCGCTCGACCGTGCACCAGAAGTTCGACTACAGCTGCGGCTCTGCCGCGCTGGCTACGCTGCTCACTTACCATTACGAGACGCCCACCACCGAGGAAGAGACAATTCGGGCGATGTTGATCGGCGGCGATCAAACCAAGATTCAGCGTGAAGGGTTTTCGCTGCTCGATATCAAAAACTATTTGGAAGCACGCGGCTTTCGCGCCGACGGCTTCGAAGCCACGCTCGAACAGATCATCGAGTTCGGCGCCCCGGGTATCGCGTTGATTCAAGACAACGGCTATCGGCACTTCGTCGTGATCAAGGGCGTGCACGATGGAAAGGTCTTGGTCGGTGACCCCGCGCTCGGTGCTCGCGTACTGCGACGCGCTGAGTTCGAGCGGCTTTGGGTCAACCATGTTTTTTTCGTCATTCACAGCCACCGCAAGGTTGCGCGCTTCAACGTCGCGGCGCAATGGCAGGTCGCGCCGAGCGCCGTGCTCGGCGACGCGCTCAGCCGGCAGAGCTTGTCGACAATGATGCTCATGCGGCTCGATCCTGCAACCCATTTCTGATCGAACTTCAGGACGACCATGAATCATTATCGAGCCGCCGCTGCCCTCGCCACGTTGACGTTGGCATTGTCTACCAGCATCGCCGCTGGGGCAGGAGACGACGAAGGGTTCTTTGGCAAGGCGCCGGTATCCGAAGAGGAGTTGGGGGCGATGCGCGGGGGCTTCATGTCGGACGACGGGCTGAAGATTTCGGTTGGCATCGACCGCTCGGTGATGATCAATAACGTGTTGGTCGACATCGCCTCCCTGCGCATCCCGGATCTGGCAGCGATCCGGGCCGGATCGCCCGAAGCCGTACAGCTCACGGATGCGGCGGCGAAGCTGATTCAGAACGGACCGGGTAACTTCGCCGATCCTCGACTGTTGCAGCAATCAGGGCCCGGCATGCTGACCGTAATCCAGAACAGTCTCAACAATCAATTGATCCAAGGACGGACCGTGATCAACATCGACGTATCTGGCATACGGTCGATGAGCGCGGCAGCAGCGCTTTCCACGCTCAACGCGCAGCTGCGTACCTTCCGCTAGAAGTCGTTAAAAACGACTACGCGTTACTGGTCGAGGTTCTCGCGGTGTGTGTTTCGGTCCGCGTTGAGACCGCACCGCTCAGGTTTGTCATCGCTTCCTACTTCTTGGGCGCGAGCGCGTCGAACTTCTGGCTGAGATTCACCTCGGCGACGAACCAGCGATTGGCCGGCCTGTAGAAATAAAACTCCCACACGGTGAGGTGACGCTCCGACTTGAGCAGATAGACCAAACGCGTCAACGACGATCCGAAGTTTTCTTCTCGCACTAATTCGTATCCGATGACTTTGCCCAAAGGACTGAGCGTTGTTTCAGTAGAGCGGCGAATTCCTAGCGCCTGATCGTTACTGATGTTCGAGCCTTCGAACAGCTTTCCGTACGCAGGACCCACCTGCCCGTGCTGGACGGTGTTCAAGAACGCCTCGGCCTGCGCGCGCGGTGCGGCCTGCGCGAACGCAAGGCCAGGAACCAGAATAACAGCGATGACGATCAACAGCCGGGCCATGCTCAAACTCCTCAGAATGTCATTGGGAATCGAAGGTTGATTTGCACGTCGGGTGCGTCGTGCGTCGCGCCGATGCCAAGCGCGACGTTGAAGTTCGTGGAGGGGGTGAGCCGGTAGGAATAACCGACGAGCAGCGTGCCCAGCTGTGTAACGAGCTCGGTCGGTGGCGTCTGCCCGTTGAACTTGTTCTTGCCGAAGATGGTGTGCTCATAGCCGACGCTGAACGACGCGCGCTCGTTCAACGCCAAGCCCATGCCGAAGTTGAAGCCAATGGCATCGCCTGGATCGATGTCGTTCGTTTGACCTTCGCGATTGGTCACGTTGTTCCGCTTGATGTTCCAGAGGTAGTTGAGGCTACCGAAGAAAACGATCGGATCGGTCGGATAGATGACAGTCAACTCCGGCCGCAGAGCGTAGAAACCCGTGCCAGTGGGCTGCTTCGTTAACCGCCCGGGGACATTGGGATCGATCGGTATCTCGAACTGATCCTTTCCTGTTCGCGTCTTCAAACGCAAGGTCCCGATGTAGTACGGTTTCTCCATGCCGCCTTGGTTCATCTGATAGCGCAACGCCATCTCGACATCGCCGATGCCGTTGCCGCTGCTGGTGAAGTCCTCATCGACGAAGACAGGCCTGTTCAGAATATCGCGTGTTTGCAGCGTCTCCGTGCGATACACATAGGGAAGCTTCAGCTCGGCTTCCATCCGATTGGTGATGCCGTAGCGCCCAGTGAGGACGGCGGTGTAGCTCGAGTTGTTGGCTCTCCGAATATCGAGACGACCGATCAAGAGGGGCTGAACGAGGAAGCCAAGGATCGAGACCCGATTACTCGACGAATAGACGTATTCGAACCCGGGCTCCAACACATACTTGCCTCTTGGAGTCAGCACGCCGGGCTGGTCGAAGATCGGGGCGATCTCGGGCGGCCGCGTCTGTTGCGGCTGCTCGGGCGCCTGCCCGACGGTCGGGGTGGCGGGCGCGGGCGTTTGCTGAGCAGGCTGAGTAGGTGCCTGCGCGATGGTCTCAGCGCCGCGGCCCGCTTGAGTTTGGAGCGACGCGGTGTTGAACGCCTCGCCCAATGCCGTATTGATACCGTCCTCGGCAGGTGCTGCGCCAACTGCTTTGTTGCGGGAAGGAGGATCGGGGCGCTTGTCGCGAGCGCTAGCCTCGGCCTGCTTGTCGAGCGCTGCAAGGTTGCGGCTCTCGCCATCGATGCGGGCTTCGAGCTGCTGCAGCAGCTTGCGCTGCGCTTCCAGCTCGGCCCGATCCGCTTTCGACCTCTGCTCCGCGTTGCGCATCGAGCGGCGCAACTGAGTCAGCTCCTGCTGCGCGGCGTCGAGCTTATGACGCAACTGCGCGTAGTCCTCTTTCTTCTTTTTCTTCTTCTTGCTCTTGTCCTTCTTGGGCTGCGCTTGAATGTCCTCGGATTTCCCCGTCTGCGCTTGAACGCTCGACGGCGCCATCGACAGCATGAACGGTATGAGCGCGACTAAACAGGCCTCCGCGCCGCGGCGGCCCACACCTTTTCTTATGCTCAATCTAACCCTCTCGGTTGGGATCGATGTTGAATTTATCCATCAACCGGTACAGCGTCACGCGCGACACACCGAGTTCGCGGGCTGCCCGGGAGATGTTGTTCGAGTTGTTGCGCAACGTGATCTGAATCGCTTCGCGTTCCGCCGTCGATCTGGCTCGAGACAACGTAATGACGTTACCGCCAACCGGGGCGTCCGGCAAGGCCAGATCTTCGGCCGTGATCAAGCGATTCTCGCTCATGATCATCGCACGCTGCACGCGGTTCATCAGCTCACGCACATTACCGGGCCAAGAATACGCCAGTGCGGCGCGAATTGCTTCCTGACTGAAGCCTTGAACCACCGGGTTCTTCTGAGGGGCAAACTGTTTGAACGCCGCGTTGATCAGCAATTCGATGTCGCGACCTCGCGCCCGCAGCGGGGGCACGCTCAGGTGCAACACGTTGAGACGATAAAAAAGATCTTGGCGAAAGCGATTGGCCTCGACCGCGCGCTCGAGATCGACGTGGGTCGCGGCGATGACGCGCGCGTCGATCCGCAAGTGATGCGTCGATCCGACCCGTACGATGGTCTTCTCTTGCACGAAGCGCAGCAGGTTCGCTTGTTGTTCGAGGGGAAGATCGCCAATCTCGTCGAGAAAAACGGTGCCACCGTTGGCGATCTCGAAGCTACCCGCCTTACGTTGATGGGCGCCGGTGAACGCGCCGCGCTCGTGACCGAACAGCTCGGACTGCACGAGGTTATCGGGCAGCGCACCACAGTTGACCGGGACGAACGGGCCATGCGCGCGCTCGGAGTTCTTGTGGATCGCGCGCGCCACCAATTCTTTGCCGGTGCCGCTCTCTCCCGTGATCAACACGGGTGCATCGACGCGGGTCATCCGTTCGATCTTGGCGAACAACTGCATCATCGGCTCGCTCGCTCCGACCATCGCATAGCGGCCGGCCAATCCCTGCGGCAAGCGAATTCTATCCTTCAGTCGCGTGCGGCCCCAGGCGTGACCCAACACGACGAGCAAGCGCCCCATGTCTACCGGGCACGTGTGATAGTCGTAGAAGCTCGATACGAGCAAGCGCATCAACTCGGGATCCTGCGGCATGCTCTCGGGCAAAAGCGCGATCCACTCCACGGATCCGATGTTGACGAGCCGCTCCAACGCACCGATGTCGAGGAGCAGCGGTTTGCTCAGGACAATCAAGCCGACCGCCACGTCATCGCATATCGCGGCAACACGACTCGCTTCGATGCTCGGTGACGACGCGACTGACCAGCCTGCTGCTTCAAGCTCTCGGGCGATCGTGGCGCTGGTCCCTGCAACGTCGACCAGCAGAAGTTTTTTTTCGGGCATCTCGCTTCCCGGTTGTTGCTTTGACACGACCTGCGAGGTCAACATAGCGCACCTCCCGCACCAACTCAGCTCATTCTTACAGCGTTCTCGATCGAAGCTTTCCTACCGTGAGCGGCGACGATCGGTAGCATGCAGCATGCCGCGGCTATAAAGTACACTTGAATAATCGACGCTTGATTGAAGGCGTCGTAAGTTCGGAGCACCTTTCCGGAGTTCTTCGTCTTCGAGCTTGGCCGGCATCGAGCAAGATTACACCGGCTACCTTGCAGGTTTCTCAAGCCCGCATTCCCCTGCCATTCATCGCGTCAGCCAATGACGCACGATAGTTGGCTATGCACTCGTCAGCGTAGCAAGCTGTCGCCGTGCCGCACAATATGCCGAGTGCCATAGGGGGCGGCGACAGGTGTGCAAGTTCTACATACCGGATGTATAGCTGACTTCACGCCTCCCCGCAATTCTTACAGACCTGCCGACGGCGTCCTATAATCCGCGCCGCATCACCATAAGGAAGCCTGGAGCTCGAGTTCAGCCTGCTGCGCTTAAGATCAATTGTGTGGGGGTGATGCGAAGAATGCAATCAGCGCAGGCAGTCGAAGAAACAAGGGAGTCATCATATGGCGAAGCAAAAGGCACCCCAGACGGTAGGCGTGATCGGGTTGGGGTCGATGGGTCTGGGTGTCGCGCGCACGCTGCTCGGCAAAGGGTTCACCGTTTATGCGTACGACGTCCGACCCGAGGTCGTGCGGGCATTTGCGAAGCAAGGCGGCCAAGCGTGCGCGACGCCTGCCGAGCTTGGACAAAAGTCGAGCGTCGTCATCGTGCTCGTGGTCAATGCGGAGCAAACGCAGGAAGCGCTATGGGGCCGAGACGGTGCAGCCACCAAGATGAAACGAGACACGGTCGTCATTGCGAGCAGCACGGTAGCACCTGCGTATGCCGAAGCGCTCGGTGAACAGTTGCGTGCCAAAGGCATTCATATGATCGATGCGCCGGTGAGCGGCGGAGCGACCAAAGCCGCTTCCGGTGAGCTGTCGGTGATGGCCTCGGGCACGCCGGCCGCCTTCGAGCGCGCGCAAGCAGTGCTCGATGCCATCGCCGCAAAGGTCTACCGACTCGGTGATGCACCGGGCATGGGCTCGAAGGTCAAGATGATCAACCAGCTGCTCGCCGGCGTGCACATCGCCGCGTCGGCAGAAGCCATGGCGCTCGGCATTCGCGCCGGCGTCGATCCCAACGTCTTGTACGAGGTGATCTCGAATAGCGCGGGGTCATCCTGGATGTTCCAGAATCGCGTCCCGCATATTCTGGCCGGTGATTACACGCCGCTGTCCGCCGTCAATATCTTCGTGAAGGACCTCGGCATCGTGCTCGATTCCGCCCGCAAAGCGACATTTCCGCTGCCACTCACCGCCACTGCGCACCAAATGTTCTTGATGGCCGGCGCGCATGGACTCGGTGGCGAAGACGACTCCGCGGTGGTCAAGGTGTTCCAAGCGATATCGGGAATTCCCTTACCCGAAACAAAGACCGGCCGCAGCGCGAAATCACGGGGCGGCGCAAAGAAGGCAAAGAAGGCAAAGAAGTAGACCTAGCGTCGAGCGCCCCGGGCACCGCGAAACAGAAGCCGGTCGCATTGGAGTCTTCCTTCCGTCCTTCTGGTAGCGTATCTCCTATGCATACGGCTACCCCACACCGCCCCGGCCCTTCGGGCCACCCCGCCTCGTGATAGGCGGGGAAATGTGCTGGCTGGACAACCGTAGCACGCTTTGCCCGCGCTGCACGTTAAACAGCACGGCGCCGCCAACCCCTTGCCCATATCGCGGGGGGCGAGGAGCGGGATGTCAGATGGGAAATTGCCCAGCGGAAGCGGTCGGCGAGATCGCTTCGCCGCCATGAAGGCGTACTTGAAGTCCCTGGGGGCGGCGCGCCAGCGTCTGGCTCAATTCGCGTAGCTTCTGCTCGATCTGCATTCCCACACTCATTTGCGGATTGCTCGGCGCGAGCGCCTCGGCGCGCTCGAGGTCAGCAATGCGTGCACGAGCTGCGGTGAAGGCTTCGATGAAGGATGTGGTCTGGCGCAAAGCCTGATCGAAGTAGGCGCGACCGAAGTAAGTGAAATCGGACTGCGTACCGCAGCCGAATGATTGATGGTGAGCGTCGGAGGCCGTGATGACAACTGTGTGTTCGTCCTCCAGCGCGCGCACGAACCCGCCCGAATAGCACGCCGAGATGACGATGACGCGCCACTTGATGCCGGATTGATCGAGCATGTTTCGCAACATCTGCGGCTCGATGTCGCGTAGCTGCAGTGGCGCAAACTGCATGGCGAACCGATGATTCTCCGATCCGTGTGATGTCATGTACAGGAATAGCACGTCCTCGTCGACATTCATCACTTCGCCAAGCTCGTTGAGGACACGCGACAGGGCGGTGACACTCGCCACCGGCAGCTCCCCGACGGTCCTCGGATTGTTGACCAGCGCCACCATCCGGCCCTCGGTATCGAAGCGCTCACGAAACAGCGCGCCGATCGTGTCGAGCTCTTTCATGAAGACGTCTTCCCCGGCGTAACCCGCGACTCCGACGAAGTATAGGTCCGGCGTGCCGGGACGCTGCGGTCGCAAGCGCTCGAGCGCATCGTCGAGCATGGCCGATTGGGCATACAGCACGTCCTCCTGACTGACTGCGGAGGCCTCGCCGCTGTCATCGCCCTCGGACGCGCTCTGCCAAAGGCCCACATCAGGCATGTACCACAGCGGCACGATCACGACAACGAGCATCGCAAACGCACTGGCAACTCGCCGCGCCGCACCGCCCTCGATGCAGCGCGCCGACGCGATCAGAATGGCCGAGAGCCACCAGAGGTAGAGCAGATACCACGTCGCTGTCGACCAGCCATCGACGTCGATCCACGCGTCGAGTCCCATCCATCTCGTCTCGTCGAACCAGTCAACCGCTTCGAACACGAGATCGAATGGCAGGCTGATGCTGCAGAAGATGATCGGCAGCGCGGAGGCTGCGCGCACGGCACGCCCGCGCGCGACCACCCATGCTGCAAACAAAAGTAGAGGAACGTAGACCAGCGCGCGTGGCAGCCCGGCGAAGTTGAATTCGCCCTCACCTGAAGCGCGCGAAAACGCTGCGAGCAACTGGATTGCGAGGCCCACAAGCACCAGAGCGACGAGTTGGCCGGGACGAGTATCGATGTCGTTGAAGTGGACGCATCGAAACAAGACGGCGCGCAAGCCTGCGCGAACATTGTGCAAGAACCCCGCGATGCCGTTTAACGGCCGCACTTGCTCCGCCGCACTGTTGGACGAGGACGGCATCTCCCCGCCTTGATCGAGGCGTTCAGTTGTACTGTCCGGTTGCGTCATGCGTGCATTTGTCATCGACCGCTCGATGCACAGGCCGAAAGCTAACCGGCTGTTCGGTGCGAAGCATTGGCAGATCTCAATCGATCGCGCATTGCTATTCGAGCTGATGCCATTTTAACGCCTCGGAGGTTACCCGATATGGCTGTTATGGCGCATCTGCGGAAAGTCGGTCTCGCCACGATTGCCAGCCGAAATCTGACGCGCTGGTCTGGACGGGTGGGCAGCCGGCCCCTGGCGTACTCCTGGGGGGGGCGAGCCTGCTAGAGTAGCGGCTGCTGCATGTTCCGCGGAGACCAGCCGTGAATGCACCCTCACCCATTGCCTGTACTCAACCGCTTCCGCCCCCCGCAACCGTAGGCATGCAGCTCGGCGAGGTCGACACACCCGCCCTCATGCTCGATCTCGATGCGTTCGAGCGCAATCTATCCGTACTGGATCGGGCGCTAAGCGGACGCGACGTGCGTGTGCGGCCCCATTCGAAGTCGCACAAGTGCCCGCAGATCGCGCTGCGCCAGATCGCACGCGGCGCAGTCGGCGTCTGCTGTCAGAAAGTAAGCGAAGCCGAGGCGATGGTGGCCGGGGGTGTACACAACGTGCTCGTCGCCAACGAGGTGGTCGGTGCAAGGAAGCTCGAGCGCTTGGCTGCGCTGGCGCGGCATGCGACGCTGGGCGTGTGCGTAGATGACAGCGGCAATCTCGCGGAGCTCGATGTCGCGGTGCGCCGTGCGGGCACTCGCCTCGATGTCTACGTCGAGATCGATGTGGGCGCCAACCGCTGCGGCGTCGAGCCCGGCGCTCCGGCGTGGGCGCTTGCGCAGGCCGTAGCGCGCAGCGGAGCGCTGCGCTTTGCCGGCATCCATGCCTATCACGGCGGCGCGCAGCATCTGCGCACACCCGCGGAGCGCAGTGCCGCGATCCGCCAAGCGGTCGCCAAGGTCGAGGCGAGCATCGCGGCAATGCGCCGCGCGGGCTTGGAGGTCGATGTCGTGACCGGCGCAGGCACTGGCACTTACATGCTCGAGGCGACCAGCGGCGTGTACAACGAAATCCAACCGGGCTCTTACGTGTTCATGGACGCCGACTACGCCCGCAATTTGGGTGACGACGGGCAACCGGTGCACGAGTTCGCCCACAGCCTCTTCATTCTCGCCACGGTCATGAGTCGGCCGACCGGGCAACGCGCGATAGTCGATGTGGGGCTCAAGGCGCACAGCGTTGATTCCGGCATGCCGACGGTGGTGGACGTCGAAGGCGCGCGCTATTTGAAAGCATCCGACGAGCACGGCGTGCTCGAGCTTGGCGGTCCGGGAACGGTGAAGCTCGGCGACAAAATCCGACTCATTCCCGGCCACTGCGACCCGACCGTGAACTTGTACGACTGGTTGGTGTGCTATCGCGGCGATCGGGTCGAGGACATCTGGCCGATCAGCGCGAGGGGTGCGTTTTATTAGGAACTGGAGTTGGGGGCTAACGGCTGGGAAGCAGCACGCAGATGCAAATCGAGCCGGAGTCCTCAGCGTCCAATTGCGGGCCCCCCAATCCTCAGTCGCCAGTCTTTAACTTGAACTTGCAACGCCCGGTCCCCGACCCAGTCCCAGTCCCTAATCGCTAATCCCCGATCCCCAGCCCCGCTTATGCCCAACCCCCGATACCCCGGCTTCGACACCCTCGCACTGCACGCCGGACAACAACCTGATGCAACGACCGGCGCACGCGCGACGCCGATCTATCAGACGACCTCGTTCGTGTTTCGCGACACCGACCACGCGGCGGCGCTGTTCAACATGGAGCGCGCCGGCCATGTGTATTCGCGCATCTCCAATCCAACCAATGCCGTACTGGAGGAGCGCATCGCCGCGCTCGAGAACGGCGTCGGCGCCATCGCCACGGCCAGCGGCCAAGCGGCGCTCCATCTGGCAGTCGCGACGATCGCCGGTGCCGGATCCCACATCCTGGCCAGCCGCTCGCTCTACGGCGGCTCGCACAACCTGCTGCATTACACCTTGCGCCGCTTCGGTATCGATACGACATTTATCGATCCGCGCGATGTCGATGCCTGGCGTGAAGGAATTCGTCCAAACACGCGTCTGCTGTTCGCCGAGACGCTGGGCAATCCTGGTCTCGACGTGCTCGACGTTCCTGCCGTAGGCCAAATCGCGCATGACGCGAAACTGCCGCTGTTGGTGGATTCCACCTTCACGACCCCTTATCTGCTGCGGCCGTTCGATCATGGAGCCGATTTGCTCTATCACTCGGCGACCAAGTTCCTCGGTGGTCATGGCGTAGCGATCGGCGGCGTGTTGGTCGATAGCGGCGCCTTCGATTGGGAAGCATCGGGCCGATTTCCTGAGCTGACCGAACCCTACGACGGCTTCCATGGAATGGATTTCCAGGAAGAGTCCACCGTGGGCGCTTTCCTGCTGCGCGCGCGGCGCGAAGGCTTGCGCGACTTCGGAGCCTGCATGGCACCCACTACTGCGTTTCAGATCTTGCAAGGTGTCGAGACCTTGTCGCTTCGCATGCAGCGGCACGTCGACAACACGCGCAAGATCGTCGAGTTCCTGGCCAAACATCCGAGCGTCGAGTCGGTGAGCTTCCCCGAGCTCGAATCCCATCCGGACTACGCCTTGGCCAAGCGTCTCCTGCCCCGCGGCTGCGGGGCGGTGCTCACGTTCAGCCTCAAAGGTGGGCGACCTGCCGGCCGCAAGTTCATCGAATCGCTGCGTCTGTTCTCTCACCTCGCCAACGTCGGCGATGCGAAATCCCTTGTCATCCATCCGGCATCGACGACACATTTCCGCATGGACGACGCCGCGCTCGCGGCCGCAGGCATCGGGCCTGGTACGATCCGCCTGTCGATCGGTTTGGAGGACCCGCAGGATCTCATCGACGATTTGTCGGGCGCGCTGCGCGCGTCGCAGAAAGCGTGAGGCTTTGCAGCGCGGCTACGGAGTGAGGTTGTCAAGTGAATCTCGAAGTCAACGGCAAGCAAGCCTACGCCTACACCGGCGGCAAAGCCTTCGACCCTGCCCTACCTGCGGTGGTGTTCGTTCATGGCGCTGAGCACGATCACAGCGTGTGGGCGTTGCAAAGCCGCTACCTCGCGCATCACGGTCGAAGCGTGCTGGCAGTCGATCTGCCCGGACATGGTCGTTCCGAGGGTCCGGCGTTGACGAGCGTCGAGGCGATGGCGCAGTGGCTGCTCGCGCTGTTGGATGCGGCCGGCGCACGATGCCCCGCCGTGATCGGACACAGCATGGGATCGCTCGTCGCGCTGGAAGCGGCGAGCTGCAAACCAGACCGAGTCGAGAAACTCGTCCTGATCGGTTCGGCGTTTCCGATGCGTGTATCCGAAGAACTACTCGCCGCCACACGCGACGACGAGCCGCTCGCTCAGGACATGGTAAACATCTGGTCGCACGCCTCTTACGCGCAGTATCCGAGCAACCCGGGTCCAGGCTTCTGGGTGATGGGCGAAAACATGAGGCTGATGCAGCGGCAGAAAAAGGGCGTGATGCACGCGGACTTCGCCGCTTGCAACCGCTACGCGAACGGCATAACGGCTGCGAGCAAAGTGGTCTGCCCAGTCCTGCTCCTTCTTGGCAAGCGCGACGTCATGACGCCGCCTCGGGCCACTCGGGAACTCGTCGCGGCGCTCAAAAGCGCGCGCACGGTGGAGATCGCGGGCAGTGGTCATGCCCTCATGGCCGAGAAGCCTGACGAGGTGCTCGATGCGCTACGTGCTTTCCTTTGAGTGCATAAGCAAATAGCGCGAGGGGTGCTAAGGACGGCAAAGGCGACCGAGTGCCGTCCATTGCGTCCTTTGCGCCAGTAAGTGTTTCGCCGCACTTCGGCGTCCGGCGCCGCCGCGGCCCGGATCAGGGCAGAAAGTTCGTCACCTTCATCGCTTGTTCGAGCAGCTTCTCGGCGTTGCTGACTTCGAACTTGCCAGGTTCCTCGATGTTGAGCGTCTTCACCACGCCATCGTCGACCAACATCGAAAACCGCTGACAGCGCACGCCAAACCCGCGCCCGGTGAGATCGAGCTCGAGGCCGAGCGCCTTGGTGAAATCCGCGCTGCCGTCCGCCATCATGCGCACTTTGCCTTGAGCGTGCTGCTCGCGCCCCCATGCCCCCATGACGAATGCGTCGTTCACCGACACGCACCAGATCTCATCCACGCCGGCCGCCTTGAACTTGTCGGCCAGTTCGACAAATCCGGGCAGATGCTTCCCCGAGCAAGTGGGCGTAAACGCCCCGGGCAGCCCAAACAGGGCGATGCGCTTGCCTCGAACGAGATCTGCAACTTGAAAGGCGTTCGGGCCGACGCTGCATCCCGGACGTTCTTCATCGATGAATTCGTAGAGCGTGCCGTTCGGCAGCCGATCTCCCACCTTGACGGTCATATCAATTCTCCTCTGGGTTGAAAAGCTCTGATCGATCGCGATGCCCGGTGCACCACGCGGGTATAGCATCAAAGCTTAGCCCGATTCTAGCCGGTATGGAACCGAGCCCGCTTGGGATGCGTCTCATTGGCGCAGACGCGTGAGCGCGCTAGAAGCTCGCACCAAGCGCCTAGACGTTACAATGCATGATGTCCATTTCACCTCCCCCATCCACCGAGGACGAAGAGGACGCCACCGCGCCAGCGCTCCCACCCGGCAGTAAGAACTACATCACGCCGGCGGGCTTTAGCAAGCTCAAGGAAGAAGCGCTGCATCTGCTCGATCGCGAGCGCCCGGAGCTGGTCAAGGTCATCGCGTGGGCTGCCTCGAACGGCGACCGGTCGGAGAACGCCGACTATATCTATGGCAAGCGGCGGCTGCGCGAGATCGATCGCCGCATCCGCTTTCTCACTAAGCGGCTGGACGCAGCCGAGATCATCGATCCGACTGCGCGCGAAAACACCGATCAGGTGTTCTTCGGCGCAACGGTCACGCTTTGCGACCAGCACGGCAACGAAAGCACCTACAGCATCGTCGGCATCGACGAGGCGGACGTAACGCGCGGACGCCTGTCCTGGGTGTCGCCGCTCGCCCGTGCCCTGCTGAAGCGCCGCGAGGGGGAACAGATCACGTTTCGGGCGCCGGGCGGCGATCAAGCGCTCGACATCGTCAAGGTGGAGTACCGGGCGCTGGACTAGACCTCCAACGCCGTCTCCATCGCCGCGAACAAAGCACCCAGCTTAGGTGGCGAAGGCTCCAACCCGACCCGCACGCTTGCCTCGCGCAGGGCCGCACTACAGACCGGACCGATCGAGCAGACGAGCGTCCGGTTCAACGCTTCGAGTAGCGCGTCGCGCTGGACCGATGTTCCCTCGAACAGCGCGTGCACCTGCGCCATGCTGGTGAACACGACGGCGTCGACGCGCTGCTCGCGCAACGTCTCGAGCAACGCCTCGACATTTTCCTCGCGTCTGATCCAGCGATAAACGGGCAGCTCCTCGGGATGAGCCCTTTGCTTCCCGATTGCGTCGAGCAGCGTCTGATTCGACTCCCCGTGCCGCTGAACGAGCACACGCCGGCCCGCGAAATCTTGCAATGGGAGGGTCGCGATGAGGGCTTCGGTGGTGTACGGATCGCCGGCGAGATAGTCGATGCGGACCTGATGCGAACGCAGAACAGCTGCCGGCTTTGGCCCACGGGCGGCAACTTTGGCTTCGGCGAGCAACGTGCGCAGCTCGCCCTCCAAGCCGACGCGAGCTGAGGCTTCGAACAACGCGCGCGTCCCAACGCCTGTTTGCAGCACAACCAGAGCGAACGGTCGCTCCCGATGCGATGCGAGCAGCGCGGTGACTGCGTGCTCGTCCATGTCGGGAACTTCTGCGAGCACAGGGATCCAGATCGCATGGGCGCCGCGCCGCTCGAGCACTTCGCTCATCTGGCTGCCGGCGCGATTCTCGAGTACGACGACGGTGCGGCCGCGCATCAGTCGAAGCCTGTGCGCACTCGATGGCAAGTCCGATCGGCGCGCGACGAACGAAGCAGCAAGGAAAGCATGCGGTCGAGCATATCAGAAGCCGGCGGCAGCAATGCCGTTACGCTGCCCTGATGCGCCTTGATGTCGCGCGATCCGTGAAGGCGCACCGCACGGCACCTCGGAACCTGTGGTCCATTCGCGCAAGCGAACCTGCTCGCGACGCCTAAGCAGCGCCGTGAGCGTCAAGAACACGTCTTCGCCTACTCGTGTTCCGGCTTGCCGCTGTCGAATTTGAAAAAATTACTCTGGTTGCCTGCTTTCATGTGCTCCTGGAAAACGAACACGAGCTCGCGCTCGTCGAAGGTGCGCAACCAGGCATCCCAAGAAATTTCGTCGAGGCGCTTGTCGAAGCCGGGAAAATTGAAGCGCAGAACTCTCGGATGCTCAGGGTCAGCGCCCGGGGTCGTCGCCGGCACGGCGCTGCGCTCCTGCGCCCAGCGCTTGATGACCGCATGGCTGCGGGTGGCGAGCGATTGACCCGGCCGGTCCTCGTGCTCATCGGGAGAGTTGATCCATTTGGCGCGCAAGGTCGTACGAGAAAGCTTCTCCTCGCGCGCCCGCATGAAGGCTTCGTTCTCCTCCTGGGTCGGCTCCTCGTAGTCGTCTTCCTCGGCCGACGCAGCTTCGGCCGGTTCGGACGCCTTCCCCTTGGACTCAGCGCGCGGTTCGGATCGCTTCATCTCACCAGCGCCGTTGCCGCTTAGCCGCTTGCGCGCTTTGCCGCCGCCTTTGCCCAGCGACTCCTTGCACACCATAAGCTCTTCGCCGAATGCGTCCAAGTCCATCCCGCTCTTCTTGACGAGCGGAAAGATACGCTCCTCTTCCTCGCGAATATGATGATTCGTGTACTCGCTCAGCACGCTGAACAGGGCACACTGGTGCTCGCGGTCCCGCGTTCTTCCGATTTGCTCGATGAGCCGGCGCGTCGCGCCATGCTCCACTTCGGCCTCGGCGAGCAATTCATCCCAACCCGTTGCTTCGCGCACGATCGGATAAAACGCTTCCTCTTCGAGGGCCGCATGCTGCATGAGGGCATTGCACGCCTCCTTCATGATGTCGCGTTGCTCGCCTTCGTCTTTGCTGCGCTGGAAGCGGCGGAACAGCGTCTGCACGTTCTTGTGGTCCTTCTCGAGCAAGTCGAGCGCACTGACTGCCTTGGCCATGGCGTATTCTCCTGACATCGTTAGCATGTCGAGTTGGGTGCAACGCGCGTGCCGTTCGCACCCAGTCCTGCATGTGCCCACTTGCCGTCGTGGTGCTGACCGAGATCGAGGAGACGGTGAATCCTGTCGTACTATCATGTGCATTCGGCTCGCAGCGCTGCTTTCTACACTTGACGGCGCCCGCGAGCGGTCTCGGCCTGCCACTTTTTTCCAACAGCCGACCGTTTCACGGCCTCACTGTCGCGGCGCTCTGGCCGAACAAGAACTTCCTTGCCTCGTCATCGACGACCGGTTGGGTGCTGATCGTTTTGCCCTTCTCGTACGCCGCGATCACCCCACGGCGCTGGCGCATCGCCTCGAACCAGCGCTTGAGGTGCGGGAAGTCATCGAGGTTCTGCTTCTGACGCTCGTGAGGCACGATCCATGGATAGCACGCCATGTCCGCAATCGAGTACGCTCCGGCAACGAAATCGCGGCCCGCGAGCTGCTTGTCGAGCACCGCATAGAGGCGCGAGGTCTCCTTGACATAACGCTCGATTGCATAGCCGATTTTCTCTGGTGCGTAGGTGACGAAGTGGTGGTTCTGGCCGGCCATCGGCCCTAGACCCCCCATCTGCCAAAACAGCCACTGCAGCACCTGCATCCGCGGCCGAACGGCTTGCGGCAGGAACTGACCCGTCTTTTCGGCGAGGTACACGAGGATTGCGCCGGATTCGAACACCGACAGCGGCCCCGCGCCGTCCGTCGGCTCATGGTCGACGATGGCCGGCATTCGGTTGTTCGGTGAAATGGCGAGAAACTCGGGCTTGAACTGGTCGCCGCGCCCGATATTCACCGGCACAATCCGATACGGCGTCGCCGTTTCCTCTAGAAAGATGGTGATTTTGTGCCCGTTGGGTGTAGGCCAGTAGTACAGATCGATCATGAAGCCCCTCAGTTGGTAAATGGAAATCGTACAAGTCCCCTCGCGGCAGGATTGAGCGAGCAGGCGACGGCAGCTTGAGCACGTCAGCACCCTTGCGGCAAACTGCGACGTTTCGCCCATTATCTGTGTATACCGCGCATCAGCGCCTCGAGTTCCACCGATGACGAAGCGTTTCGACCTTCTTACCGTAGGCGGCGGCAGCGGCGGCGTCGCCATTTCGAACCGCGCGGCATCCTATGGTGCGCGCTGCCTGCTGATCGAGAAAGGCCGCCTGGGCGGGACCTGCGTCAATGTCGGCTGCGTCCCCAAGAAGGTGATGTGGAACGGCGCGCAGCTCGCTCACGCCATCGAGGATGCGCAGGATTACGGCTTCCGCATCGCAGAGGTCTCCTTCGACTGGGCCACCTTGAAGCACGCGCGAGATCAGCATGTGCGCGATCTGAACGATCACTACGCCCGCAATCTGGCGAGCAACAAGGTGCAGGTGATCCGCGGCACCGCCCGCTTCGTCGCCCCGAGAACAGTCGAGGTCAACGGCGAGCGCTACAGTGCGGAGCATGTAGTCATCGCGACCGGCGGCTACCCGACCGTGCCGGACGTACCGGGCGCGCAGCACGGCATCACATCCGACGGTTTCTTCGATCTCGAGCGGCTCCCGCGCAAGATCGCCATCGTGGGCGCAGGTTATATTGCGGCCGAGCTTTCGGGGCTGCTCCAAGCGCTCGGTAGCGAGGTGACCGTAATCCTACGCCGCGAAGGCTTGATCATGAGCTTCGATCCGATGCTGCGCGAGGGCCTGATGGAGCAGATGCGCGCGGACAACGTGGAGTTTGTCACCAACACACAGATTGCCGGCCTCACGCGCGAGGCCGACGGCAGCTGCACGATCCGCTGCGAGAGCGGCACGCGGCTCGGCGGCTTCGACACGGTGATCTGGGCGATTGGCCGTACGCCGAACACGGCAACACTGGACCTCAACGCGACCGGCCTGGCGACCGATGAGCTCGGTTTTGTCATGACAGATGAATTCCAAGAAACGGGGGTCCCGGGGATCTATGCGATCGGAGACGTGACCGGGCGCGAAGCCCTCACGCCCGTCGCGATCGCAGCCGGTCGCAGACTCGCTGACCGCGTATTCGGCGGCATGGCTGGGCGTCACTTGCGCTACGAAAATATTCCGACCGTAATGTTCAGCCACCCTCCCATCGGCACGATGGGGTTGAGCGAGCCTCAGGCGGTGCTGCGCTACGGACTCGAAGAGGTCAAGGTGTATCAGACGCGCTTCACGCCGATGTATCACGCCTTCACGCGGCGCAAAGTCAAGACCGCGATGAAGCTTGTGGTCGTCGGCGCCGAGGAGCGGGTGGTGGGCTGTCACATCATCGGGCAAGGGGCCGACGAGATGTTGCAAGGCTTCGCGGTGGCAGTCCAATTGGGGGCGACCAAGCGTGACTTCGACGATACCGTCGCGATCCATCCGACCGCGTCCGAGGAACTCGTTACGATGCGCAATGCGCGGCCGGCGAGAATGGGCGTGTAGCGCCAGCGCCATTGTCGTCGATGGGAACGGAAGAGCGTCCCACGCAAGCGGGTAGCGGTGGCATCATCACCAAACGTACCGACTAACAGGAGAGCAAGAGCCGTTCGCCAGGCTTCGGAGGACCGAAGCGGCCAGGGCTCGAGCCTTTCCCGGTGATCTGATCATAGGGAGGAAACCGATGAACGATCGCGCCCCGGCGAACGAGATCGCCGAAGTGGAAGCGGGCCATATCGACCCTTATCAACTGGATCCCAAGCACACCTTGGAACCGCCTGTTGGCCTGCGCGACATTCTCAAGCGGATCGGCCCGGGCATCGTGCTATCAGCCTCGATCGTCGGCTCGGGCGAGTTGATTCTCACCACCACACTGGGCGCGAAGGTCGGCTACACGATGATGTGGCTCATCATCCTGAGCTGCCTGATCAAGTCGGTAGTGCAGTCCTTCCTCGGTCGCTACACGATCGGCAGGGCGGAGACCGGGCTGCAAGCGGTCGATCGAATTCCCGGGCCACGGCTCAAGATGGGCTGGGTGGTCTATGCGTGGGCGGCGATGGTGTTCATGACTTTGTTTCAGGTCTGCGGAATGTTGATCGGTGTCTCGCAGGCGATGAATCAAGTGTTCGCCGGCGTGCCCGTGTCGTGGTGGGTCGTCGGGTTCTGGGCTTTCACGCTGGCCCTGCTGCTCGGCGGCGCCTACCACCGCATCGAGCGCCTCGCTATGGTCAAGGTCGGCCTGTTCACGCTGATTACCCTGATGTCGGCGGTGATCCTGTTGTCGTCTCCGGACTTCTCGCTCGCCGAGGTGGGAAAGGGCTTCGCGTTCCAGATGCCAGAACAGGGCCTGAGCGTCGCGGTCGCGGTGTTCGGCATCACCGGCGTGGGCGCGACCGAGTTGTACGTTTATACGTACTGGTGCGTAGAGAAAGGCTACGCGCGTTATGCTGGTGTCTACGACGCTTCGGACGCTTGGAAGCGCCGCGCGCAAGGCTGGGTAAGAGTGATGAACGTCGATGTCGTCTTTTCGATGATCATCTACACCGTTGCGACCGTGGCCTTTTACCTGCTAGGAGCCGGCATCTTGAACAAGATGGGAATCGTGCCGACCGGGAAGGACATGATTCAGGTGCTCACCAATATCTACACACAGACGTTCGGAGACTGGGCACGCTGGCTCTTCTACGTCGGCGCGATCGTCGTCTTGTTCGGTACGATCGTGGCTGCGACGGCAGGACACTCGCGTATGTTCGCCGACTTCGTTCGCCTGCACGGCGGTTTCAAGCACGACGACGTCAAGGCGCGCAATCGCTGGCGCGACATCTTCATCGTCGCGCTGGTCACCGTTCCACTGATCCTTTTCTTCGTGTTCGGTGAGGCGCCGGTGCAGATGGTGGTGTGGGGCGGCATCGCGCAGGCTTTGATGTTGCCGATCATCTCGTTCGGCACGATTTACTTGACCTATCGCCAACTGCCGGCAGCACTGCGCGCACCGGCTTGGATGAACGGCCTGTTGTGGCTGGGCGCGATCGTCATCACCGGATTCGTGGTCCCTTCCATGATTAGCGAGTTCGGGAAACTATTCAAATAGCCGGCGGCGGCCGCCGGCGATACTTCGGAGGACATCGATGAGTATCGAACGCAAGCACGTAGGTCCGAGGCTGAGCAAGGCAGTTGTGCATGCCGACAAGGTCTATCTCGCCGGCATCGTCGCCGACCATCCGGTCCCCGATGTTGCCGCTCAAACCGGACAAATCCTCGATCAGATCGACAAGCTGCTCGCCGAATGCGGCAGCGACAAGGCGAAAATCCTGACGGCCAACATCTGGCTCGCCGATGCGCGCTACTACGATGAGATGAACAGCGTCTGGGACAAATGGGTGCCGACAGGTAACGCGCCTGCGCGAGCTTGCGTCGAGGCCAAGCTGGCTCATCCGAAGTACTGGGTCGAGATTCAGGTTGCAGCGGTGCGTTAGCGAGTCGCTTGCGATCCCGTTTTTCTCCGGCGCCGTTCCTGCTCCCGAAGCGCTTGGAAAACGCGAGTGACGTTGCCGCCGGAATCGGCCCATTAGAGATACGGCACGGCGAATGCCAGCCCCCTGTGGAAGACGAGTTCGACGAAGCACTGACGGCGCCATTGACGCCTTCGGCCCACGCTGACTCCAAACATGATCGAGAAGAGCAGCTCGGAGCAAGACCACAGGCGGTTCCATCATCGCGTCGACGACATTCTGACGCAGGTGCAAGACGGGTTCGTCGCACTCGACCGCGACTGGAATTATGTCTACGCCAACGAGTCGGCCGCTCGCCTCCTTCGCCGCGATCGAGAGGAACTCGAGGGCCACAATATTTGGGCGTTGTTTCCCGACGCTGTGGAGTTGCCATTTCACGGCGCCTGCCAAAGGGTGATGCAAACGCGGGTGCCGGAGCAGCTCGATCAATACTGCGCGCAGCTCGACACGTGGTTCCGCAACCACTTTTATCCCTGCGATGAGGGCATCTCGATATTGTTCGAAGACATCAGTGCGCACAAGCGCATGGAAGCCGAGCGCGCCGAGGAGCGCGAACGCTATTTCCTTACTTTCGAACAGGCCCCTGTCGGAATCGCCCACGTGGCCTTCGACGGCACCATTCTACGGGCGAACCGGACGCTCACCGGAATGTTGCATTACGCGCCCGGCGAACTGATCGGGCACAACGTGCGCAGCATCACCGATGATCGCTTTGCCGAGTCGGATCGGGCGGCGTGGCAGGCAATGCGCCGCGGCGAATTGAGTCAATGCCAAATCGACAACATTTATCGGCGACGAGACGGCAGTGTGTTTTGGGGCGAACTCACGGCATCCGTTCTGGTGGATGGCGGCGGCTACCCGAGTTATTTCGTGATGATCGTCCAGGATGTGACGCAGCGGCGCCGGGCGGCCGAGTCGATCGAGCACGAGCGTGACGACGCCCGCGCCTTCGCGCGGCAGCTGATCGATGCCATCGAACAGGAGCGCCAGCGCATCGCGCGTGAGATCCAGGACGAGCTGGGCCGGTCCTTGACTACTTTGAAGATGGAGTCAGCTCGACTGCGAAAGCTTCTCCCCGAACTGCTTGGCGAGCCGGCCGGTGCGATGCAGGAGCAGCTCGAGTCGATGCTGCGTACGATCGACGAGACGTTGGACAAGACTCGGGGTATTTCCACCGAGCTGACCCCCCCACTGCTCGACAACCTGGGACTTGCCGCCGCTCTTCGTGCACAAATGCCGTCCGAGCCGGCGACGCGTTGGAACGAGCGCGAAGGATAAGGCGCCATTTCACCTCGATCCCCTTTGCGGGTTGCTGCCTTGCTTTGCTTTCCGGCGGCCGCAACTTGAGGCCCTCGGTCTGCGAGCGCTCTCCTTCACCGCAGGCCCATCGATGTCCACCCGTCTCTTTAGCCGCACCTAGGAGAACCGCCCGCTGGGAGAACCGGTATCCTAGAAAACCCGGCGTTTCTCGGAACTGTTCATGGAACTGCTTTTCCTTGCTTTATTGATCCTTCTGAACGGCGTGTTTGCGATGTCTGAAATGGCCGTGGTCAGCGCGCGCAAGACCCGCCTGCAACAGTGGGCGGACGAAGGGAGCCAGTCGGCCGCGGCGGCACTGACACTGGCCAATGAGCCGGGCCGCTTTCTATCCACCATCCAGGTTGGCATTACCACGATCGGCATCTTGAGCGGCGCGATCGCAGAAGCGGCGGTCTCGCAGGCGCTCGCGGCAAAGCTCGCGCAAGTATCGCTGCTCGCGCCCTACAGCCAGGCCGCCGCGACAGCGGTGGTGGTGGTAACGATCACCTATCTGTCGGTCGTGGTCGGCGAGCTGGTGCCCAAACGTCTCGCGCTGATCAACGCGGAGGTGATCGCGAGTGCGATCGCGCGACCGATGCAATGGCTTGCCCGCGTGAGCTTTCCGCTGGTGCGCTTCTTCAATCTGTCGAGCGAAGCGGTGCTGCGCTTGCTCGGAAGCCGCGAAGGCGGCGAGCCGCCGGTGACCGAGGAAGAGATCAAGGTGCTGATGGAGCAAGGGACCGAGGCGGGGGTGTTCGAGGAATCCGAGCAGACACTGGTGTCTAACATCCTGCGCCTCGATGAGCAACGGGTAGGCGCGATCATGACGCCACGCGTCGATATCTTCTATCTCGATCTCGAAGAGCCGTACGAGGACAACAAAGAGAAGTTGCTGGGCAGTCCGTACTCCCGCATGCCGGTGTGCCGAGATGGGCTCGACAATGTCATAGGCATTCTCGAGTCAAAAGCGCTGGTGCGCCAGATCCTGCGCGGCGAGGCCATTGATTTCGCCAGCTTGCTCGAACGTCCGCTGTATGTGCCCAACTCGATTTCTTCTATGGAGCTGCTCGAGACGTTCAAGAAGAACCGCGTCCACATCGCGCTCGTGGTCGACGAATACGGCGAGATCCAAGGCCTGGTCACGATGAACGACGTACTCGAGGCGATCGTCGGCGACATCGCAAGCGACCAGACCGAAACCGATCCCGACGCAGTCCAGCGCGAAGATGGGTCCTGGCTCCTCGACGGCATGCTCTCGCTAGAGAAGTTCAAAGAGATCTTCGAAATCGAGGAGCTCGAGGACGAAGACAAAGGCAACTTCCATACACTCGGCGGCTTCGTCATGCTGAGATTGGGCCGCGTGCCCGTCGTTGCCGACAAGTTCGAATGGGACGGGCTGCGCTTCGAGGTCATGGACATGGATCGACATCGTGTCGACAAAATGCTCGTGTCGCGGCTGCCCAATCCCAACCCGCCCGAGGAGGCGTCACCGGGAGAGGAGTAATGCCGCTCCTCTCCGAAGCGGCGATCTTTCTCGCCGCGGCGGTACTTGCCGTGCCGCTGTTTAGGCGGCTGAGGCTCGGCGCAGTTCTAGGCTACTTGGCGGCCGGAGTGGTCATCGGCCCATTCGTGCTCGGGCTGGTCAAGCAGGTCGACAACATTCTGCACTTCGCCGAACTGGGCGTGGTCTTGCTGCTTTTCATCATCGGACTGGAGCTGCAGCCCTCACGCCTATGGGTGCTGCGCAAGGCAGTATTCGGTTTAGGCAGCGCCCAGGTCCTCGCCACCACCGCGCCGATCGCGCTGGTCGCCATGGGTTTAGGACTCGATTGGCGGGCCGCTACGGTGATCGGCGCGGGCCTGACGATGTCCTCCACCGCCTTGGTCCTGCAGGTTTTGGCCGAGCGCAAGCAGTTGACGACTCGTTTCGGGCGCGCTTCATTCGCGATCCTGCTGTTCCAGGATCTGTCCGTCATTCCCTTGCTCGCGCTGATCCCACTGCTCGGCGCACAAACGCTGGTGCAGGATGCGCGACCTGTCTGGGTCGACGCGCTGGTCGCAGCCACGGTGATCGTCGCCGTCGTCGTCGGAGGGCGCTTGCTGTTGCGTCCTGTGTTTCAGATTGTCGCCCGCGCCCGCATTCCCGAAATCTTCACCGCGGCCGCGCTGCTGGTCGTGATCGGCGTATCGCTGCTCATGAGTGCTGCCGGACTGTCGATGTCGCTCGGTGCATTTCTCGCCGGCCTGCTGCTTGCGGATTCCGAGTTCCGTCACGAGCTGGAGGCCAACATCGAGCCGTTCAAAGGCCTGCTGCTGGGACTGTTCTTCATCTCCGTCGGCATGTCGGTCGACCTCTCGCTCATCGCCTCGCAACCGCTGCAGGTCGCGCTTGCGGTAGTCGGACTCATGCTCACCAAAGCCGCCATCCTCTTCGCACTCGGACTTGTATCCGGTCACGGCGACGAAGCGAGCCGCAACCTCGCCGTTGCGCTGTCGCAAGGTGGAGAGTTCGCTTTCGTGCTGTTCAACTTGGCGTCGGTCAACCAGTTGATGAGCACCCGCACCGTCGATTTCTTGGTCGTGGTCGTGTCGCTGTCGATGGCGGTCACACCGCTTGTCATGCGTGCGAGCGATCGCCTCGCGAGGCGCTTCTCGAGCGCATCGGAACAAGCCTTCGACCAAATCGAGAGCAGCGACAATCCCGTTGTCATTGCGGGCTTCGGCCGCGTCGGCCAGATCGTGGGGCGACTGCTGCGGGTGAAGAACATTGCGTTCACCGCGCTCGATATCAGCCCCGAACAGGTGGAGACCGTGCGTCGCTTCGGCAACAAGGTGTACTACGGCGATGCTTCACGGCTTGATCTGCTCACCGCCGCCCGCGTCGAGCAGGCAAAGCTTTTCGTACTCGCGATCGATGATGTCGAAGCGTCTTTGCGAACCGCCGCGATGGTGCGGCGGCACTTTCCGCGCACACGCATCATTGCCCGCGCGCGCAACCGCTTCCACGCTTACCGACTGATGGACCTCGGCGTCGAGCTGATCGAACGGGAAACCCTGCTGTCCTCGCTCGAGATGGCGCGGCAGGTGCTCGAGGCGCTCGGCACACCACCGCTCCAAGCGCAGGCCGCCATCGATCGGTTCCGCGAACATGACGCGCGTACGCTACTTCGCCAGCATGCGGTCTACCACGACGAAACGCAGTTGATCCAAACGTCGAAAGAAGCTGCCGAAGAGCTGCAGGGCTTGTTCGAAACGGATCGGCTGGAGGCACGCAACGAGGCGCGGGACCGCACCTAAGCATCGCGTCGTGCAGGGCTTCTGCTGAGACACCTCAGCTCGCCAAGATCTCTTTTGCGCATGCTCTTCGTCTAATTTCTGCTTACCTTCGAACAACCATGCGAAGGGGACAAGAATGGGTCATGGCGAGCGGGCTGATTCATTCTTGCTGCGCGCCTGTTAGGTTTTTCAGCAATGCCTTCTCTACTCCCACAGAAGCCTCAATAAACGGGACGGGTTATCCGCTCCGAAGCTTCCCAAGTAGCGTTATTTCCAAACATTAGAGAAACAGGAGATCGACAATGAACGCACTTCACAAGACTGTCGTCACAATCGCCATCGCCGGTGTCTCTGCCATCGCGACCATGGCGAATGCCGCGCAACCGAATGGGCGTGACAGCGTGTATGCCGTTGGCACCAACGTGAGCACCAGCACGGCGCGTAGCGTTGACCAGGTACCCGGCCGCCAAGGCGGTATCTCCTTGGCCGCGAAGCTGAACGTGACCGCACGTCCGACGCCGAGCACCGCGGTGGTCACGACGAAGTTCGGCCGCGCGTAATCGCACTGCATGTCGCTGCTGCGGGCATCCCGCCCGCAGTGGCGTGCAGCGGATGCCTAGATCCGGAGATCGCCCGATTACCAACAATCCAAAAGCACGGTAGGCTTATGCGCTTTGCACTTGCACGACCATACGCCGGGCATGAACGAACGCGGATTCGAGATGATGGTAAAAACCTACTCGTCGGACCTGTATCGTTTCGCCTACTGGCTATGCCGCAATCAATGGCTCGCGCAAGATCTCGTACAGGACACCTTCTCCGCCGCTTGGAAGGCGCGAGGCAGTTTGCGCGACCCGTCGGCGGAGAAACCGTGGCTGTTTTCGATTCTGCGCAACGAATATGCTCGCACCTTTCAGCGCAAACGGTTGGACATCGATGACATCGAGTTGGACGAGTTGCCGGTATCGGTCCCCGCACAGGGGCAGGAGCGTGTCGAACTGGAGAACCTCCTCCTCGCGCTGCCCGAGTCGTATCGCGAGCCGCTCATGCTGCAAGTCCTAGGCGGATTCAACGGGCGCGAGATTGCTCAGATGATGGGCATTAGCGAGCCAAACGTGATGGTGCGGCTGAGCCGAGCGCGACAAGCGCTACGCAAGCTCGCCGTGCCCGAGGAGGCCGACGATGGCAAATCCGCATGAAGCGCCGGGGGCACCGGACATTGGCGACGGAGGGCAAACGGCCGCTGGGGATCAACTCCCCAATGGCATTGAAGTGCCCGGTGGAATTCAAGTACCCGGTGGAATTCGAGTTCAAATCTCTGGTGAAGCAGCGGGCTCGACGGCAGGAGCGAAGGGACCCGACGCGGATTTCGCAGGCCGCGCCGCGGGTCCGGCGATCGATTGCAGGAAATTCCGGCAGCACAAGTTGGCTGACCCGTTCGCGCGCGAGCCCTCGCTGCAAG